>Ga0123342_1002718_pt1 | contig 29077 bp, 15 predicted proteins | sample Turbeawhitnodule_FD_89960 | JGI IMG/M metagenome (GOLD analysis project Ga0123342, IMG submission 89960) | Root nodule microbial communities of legume samples collected from Mexico - Turtle bean Mexico white nodule | ecosystem: Host-associated > Plants > Roots > Nodule | place: Mexico: Nepantla... | reverse complement strand
TTGGTGTTGGTGTGTTGGCCAAGGAGAGTGTGTGTCTTGAGGTGTTCAAGGTCATTCTCTTGGTTGTTGTGTAAGTGATCAAGTTGTGATTGCTTAGTGGATTTCCTCAGGGTTTCTGAGAAGTAGCTCTGGTGTTGGAGTGAACCAGTATAAACATCTGTGTGCAATCTCTCTATCCCTAACTCTTTAAATTCAGTTTTGATATTTGCTGACTAGTATAAACAACCGATTGTTTCGATAAAACAACCGATTCTTTTTACTAGTATTGTGCTTTTTGCTTTATGTTTTGAAAAACTGATTTCTTAATCAAGGTTTTCTTGAAATATTTTCATTCAAGGCTTAAAAGTTTATAAAAACCCTCTTTAAACAATTCACCTCCCTCTAGTTTAAAGTCATATATTCTAACACCCTCAACATTGGTCCAGGCCCGGACGACTCGACATCGATCCGAGCCCAGACGACTCGACTTTGGTCCGAGCTCGAACGACTCAACATCGGCTTGAGCCCGCTCGACTTGACATCAGCTCGGGCCCTCACGGCTCGACATTGGCCAGGGCCCAATCGACTCGACATAGACCCAGGCACGCTCCTCTAGACATTGGCTCGGGCTCGTTCGGCTGGACATCGGACGGGCCTGAGAGACTCAACATTGGCCCGAGCCCAATTGACTCGACATCGGTCCAAGCCCGGGAGACTCGACATCGACCCGGGCCCGGGAGACTTGTAATTGGTTTGGGCCCGTTCGACTCGACATTGGTTAGGGCCCAATCGATGTCAATCGACTCGGGCCCGTTCCACTCGACATCGACCCGGGTCCGTTCGGCTTGCCATCGACCTGAGCCCGGGAGACTCGACATTGGTCCGAGCCCAATCAACTTGACATCAGCCCGGGCCTGGGAGACTCGACATTGACCCGAGCCCGTTCGGCTCGACATCCACCCGGGCTTGCTCAGCTCGACATTGGTCTGGGTCCGTTCAGCTCGACATTGGACAGAGCCCGGGAGACTCGACATTTGCCCGAGAGACTCAACATTGGCCCGGGCCCGTTCGGCTTGACATCGGCCCGGGCTTGCTCATCTCGACATTGGCTTGGGTCGTTCAGCTCGACATCGGCGCGGGCCCGACGACTTGACATCAGCCTGGGTTGCTCGGCTCGATATCGACCCGGGCCAACTCGGCTTGACATCGGCTCGGGCCAGCTTGGTTCGACATCGACTCGGGAATGCTCGGCTCTTCAACGGCCCAAACGCGCTCGACTCGAAATCGGCCCGGGCCCACTCGGCATGATATGGGCTCGGGACTGTTCGGTTAGACATCGGCCCGGGCCCGCTCGACTCGACATCGGCTGGATTGTCTTGGCTTAACTTGGATCGAGCCAAGTCACAATCTATCCCAAAATGCAATTTGGATAATCCAAAAATGTATCTAATCTATATCTAATCCATATCCAATTAAATGGATTGGATTTAAAATCCAAAAATATGGATTTGGTTTTGAAATAAATCCATTTAAATGGATTAAAACTAATATGGATATGGATAATTATGAATTGGATTTTTTTCCCACCCTTAGTTGTTATGCAACAAATTATTTATAGAAGTACATTTTGAAATAGAATATTTAACAATGATTCTTACCAGAGCATTGTGCATATTGCCTGGAGAAGCAGAAATGAAGATGTCACTGTGCATGCTCACGTAGTAATCAACAGAAGCTAACAGTGATGCCTTTCCTTTAACCTTGGCCAGTTCCTCTGTGGAGACTAGGCTCTTCTTATCTTCCATAAGAGGAAATAATTTGCTTAAAGTTGCTAACCTAGCTTCTCCACCATAAACCTGAAAGCATACAATCAATCCAGACCAAGGGCCTAAGTCAAAGCAGAGATCCAATCGATAAAAGTATCAGAAGGTATTAGATTGTTAATCATTGGGCATCATTACAAATATCATAATGAAATCTATGCTGAGTAATCACAAGCCTTCCAATCATATGTTGTTAACAAACCTTGTGAGAAGCAAGATAAAGCCGTGTTCTATTATTGAAACCCAAAGCTGCCAGGAGCAATCCAATTTCTTCAGGAGTCAGTGGGCAGCGCCCCTGACTTCTCAACTCTTCATCAGTGAATTGAGAGTTTAATACCCTTCCCTGCCAAAGCACCTGCCGGTACTTTGCTAGAGCAAGCTTCTCAGCTTTACCCCCACCAAAATCACAGGCTGAATGAGCAGCCATATCCTGCATGGGCAATTTGGAATGAAAGTGTTAAGGAGTGAGATATGTAATCATGATAAAAGCAATAGATACCAGATCTTAGCTATAAGAACTCAAGGATAACACTCTGAAATTGCAGAAACAAAGATGGAAAAGAAAACAAACAAAACAACAGGACACCCAAAAACACCCACTAATCAAACCTAATTTTCTCTCAACACCCGCCTAACCCCACAATCCTTTTGATTTCCCCCACTCCATTACTGACTCCAAGTCATTCTTTCTGAATTTCCCATTCTCAGTCCAACGAAAAGGAAGAATGAGAGGGTCATCAAGGGCATTGGAAAAGTGGTTACGAAGGAACTCATGGTAAATAATATCTCTTCATTTGGTCTTCGACCAAGTTGAATGGCGTCAAGTGATCTTACCTAGTGGGACAAGACTTTGTTTTCTTAGTACAAGGCAACATAAATATGTAGTTCCTTGAAGCCATAGTTGCCCTAAAAGTTCTAGACAACAGAGTCAACATATTTTCTATAAATAAGCATGCATTATTGGCTACAATAATAGAGAAGCATGGACCATCAATTCATTATTCAAACACGCACAAGAGCAATTACATTAACAGAAAAATTATTTAGGTGCTAAGGACATTTGAACTAATCATACTACTTCAAAGTTCAAACAAATAAAGCAGTTAGTCTATGCCTGTTAATTAATTATCAACCTATACACAACATAAAGATTGTGTCCTCAATGCAATAACTGAATTAGAATGACAAGCGACCTAGAATTTCATGAAGCTACATGCATAAGCTTTGATTTGTAATAAACCACTCAAACGAAAAGGAAAACTGTACTTTGTCAAAACGCAGATGCAACACAACAAACTTTCCAGTTTGCTGTTTTATTAACACGTCAGTTTCCTCCAGTGGAAAGTATTTCGCTTCAGCTTGGTTGACAATAGAAGTGCGGCGAAGACGATGAATAATGGCATCTCCTAATTCCTTGATATGTGGAACAAAGATCAGTGCTTCAAAGTTGACCTTACAACGGAGGCGCTGGATGTCTGATGGCAGGTTGTTGAATGTCAAGCGATGAGAGAATGGTGCAATAGCAGCAATTCCATAACTGTATCAACCAGAAAATCTACAACAATTGAAAATAGATATTTATGTAAACAATATATCTAAAGGAAGACATTGAATGGTTTATGTCTCCAGTGAAGATTGAAGATTCATGCCTGCTATATAGGTTTCCTGCTCATGAAAAGAGTTGAAAAAAGCGAAACTGTTTTATTCAATCTTTGGGTTCGAACAGGTGTATCCATATATATACAAATAAAGTTTCTGTCTTTCATCTATAGGAATAAAAAATAAAAATAACCATCTTTTGGTTTATCTTATATTGAGATAAACTAATCTAAAAGATAAATTTTTCCATCCTAAATATCAACTATGTTTTCAACACTTCCCTCTCATGTTAGGGAATGGATATTAATCATCCCCAACTTGCCAATAAGCTCCTTTAAACTTCTTGAAGGAAATCATTTGGTGAACATGCCTACCAATTGGAGCCCCATAAAAAAATGTGTTGTGTTGTGACTATAAGACCATTGTCTAGTTTTTCGTTGATGAAGTGTCTATGAACCATTATGTGTTTTGTCTTGTCATGCTGGATTGGATTATGGACAACACTGGTAGTTGAATTGTTTTCACTAAACAGCCTCAAAAAAAGTCCTTTAGCTTTTACTTTCAGGTCATCACAAATACCATGTCTCAGCTGAAAATCCTGCTCTTCCACTAGACCTAGCAACTACCATTCTGCTTTTGACCCCTCCATGTTACAAGATTTCCTTCCATAAACATGCAATATTGGAGGTGGACATTTTTATCTACAACTCTGACCTGCCATAATCTTCATTTGTAAGCACCTTTATGAACAATGTGCCCTCTTCTCTTGAACAAACAATCCTTTTTCCTAGACTTGCCTTCAGATATTGACAGATTCTATCAAACTTTCTGTAGGTTCCTTTCATCGGGATCATGCATAAATTGGCTTACCACACTAACAACTTCCCCCACCAATCTCTAGTATTGGGATTTTTCTATTATTGGACTTTCTTCACTTCCAATCTTGTTTTCAGCTGGTACTTCAGATGTCTTACATCTCAATTTCCTTATTTCTTTGAGAAGATCAAGTATATATTCCCCTTAGGAGATAAAGATACCCTTTTGGAATAGCAATCTGTTCCAGAGAAGTACTTTACCTTTTCCAACTCCTTCAATTCAAACTCGGTTGTCAGCTTCTTCTTCAAAGCCTATTCTTCTATCTAATCATCACCTACAATGATCATATCATGTAGATATACCAGGAGAAGAGTGATTTGCCCTCAGGGGAGTGCTCTATAAAAAGAGTATGACGACCTTGACTCTATTGTATCCTAGGGATGTCATAACCTAGGTGAATCTTCCAAACCATGTTTGAGGTGATGGTTTGAGACCACACAAAGCCTTCTTGAGCCACACACCTGCTCTTTTCACCATGAGAATTGAATCATAGAGGAATCTTCATGTAGATTTCCTCTTCTAGATCTCTAAGAAGTAAAGTACTTTTAACATCAAACTGCTTCAAATCTCAGCAAAAATGGGTGACTAAGAAAGGGTAATCTTTACCATATTCATCTTTGCTACTAGGACAAATGTCTCCTCATAGTCTATTTCATAGATACGAGGGGTAATATTAGCATAAGTGCCATGGTAATTAATAAAGTCTGTTATACTAGACTAGTGCTGAGTCGGCTATATTGTTACTACACCTAATAGGTACATTAGTTACACGATCAGCTCCCTCCCTAATTATAAACCTATAAATTTACTCTCCCTGGTTTGTATTGCAAAACTAGTTCATTCATTCAGCCTTTTAATTTTCCACAAATATAGTTCTCCTGAACATTTTGTTCCTTTTATCCCTCATTTTATCAAACTTTCTAGTGCACTATAGATTCGTATTACAGAAAAATAGCACTTATCAATTGTATTTTGAAAAACCCTCGGATAACTAGTATCAAAAGCTTTTAAGTCGTAATTACAGAAAACAGAAGCCATCTAATGACATAACATAACAAACCAGGTAAGAATCTGAGGTTAAGCTATGTACATACCTCCGAAGTACAGGCAAGACATTTTCTATATACCAATCAGCTGTAGCTTGAATGGGTGCAGTTTTAATTCTAGTAGCTCTTATGCCTGTGGCATAGTACTCTCTTGTGCTCCAAGAATAGTCACTGGGAGGTTCCTTCACTATAGACACTTCATTGCGGAGGACATCAATAAAATGATCCAAGTCAAATATATCTTCGAATGAACTGCAGAAATAAAACAATTCCACTTAAACGGCAACTTGCCAATTTGAAAATTAAACATATAAAGGTTGAAAAAATAGCAAAATCTGGATATACCTTGAATCTTGCCACACAGGGTTCACTTCAAAATGTGGGATAACCAACGTTGCATTCAAAATCTTAGCAACAGCAACAGCATCACATATCTTTTAAAGAGAAAAAAGGGGGAAAATTATATTAGACTAGTGTCAAAGGCAAATGTCAATGAAATACACCCACTTTATCTCTTTGATCAAATTATACCCTTTCAAAACAATCTCATCATTTACATACCCCCATCTTCTGCTGGTTCAACCCCCCATCAAGGAAAACCTGAATATAACCGCGTGACTTTTCAGGTAGAGCTGCAAGAGATTATGAGCATAAAGAAACATGTAAAATACAAGACACTAGTCACAGGCAATACAGCCCTCATTTTCAAGATAAACAAATGTCCAATGTCTAAAAGAAAAATCAATTCAATATACTATAACTCACAAGGTGGTTTCGGACGCTCAGTACAAGGTTTCCATCCTTGGAAGGCCAATGGAGACCAGAGACTAGTTTGAAGTTCAACAGACTGAAAACAATAAAAAAAATGTTAATCTCGAAACAGCTAGATACACAAAAAGCGTGTCAAATTAACCTAATCTTTAAACATTTAACCATGATTATGATTAACGTGTATTTGTACTCACAATTTGGCGTTGCAAAGCACCCTCTAGCAAAGACACGTGCATAGGCCTCGGAGCAATCCACTCCTGCAATGACAATTCATCAAAATCAGTTCTTCCTCAAATCAAATTCGGTTTTTCTTTCGTTCAAATTTCGCACATAAGTGTCACAATTAATATCTCAAAATTTAAGGAATTAAAAAGAAAGTTGCAAATTAGAGTTACAGAGAACATAGAAGGCGATGCACGACCAAGAGGTTGGAAAAGATCGGGAAAGAAAAGTGGCAAAAGAATGACGAAAACCACAGCGAAAGCGGACTTTTGAGAGTGGTTTAGTTGGGTGAAAATCTGAAGCTTCATTGTTCATAAAGAAGAGTTTCGCAGATGATGATTTAAACGCTGCGTTTTTGCACCGATCACCTCAGAAGACAGTGTTCCTTCATCTTCATCTGCAGTGACGGGGATCCAATTATGGGCCTTCAGGCTTTGATAGGTTTGAGATCAAACTGTTTTCATTAATTAGAGCTTGCATCACTTGTCTCTTACAACAATGAATTAATATGTTGAAACTCTACCTGTAATAACTGCAGTATAGATTTTCTTTATTCAAATTATTGTTTTTATATTTAATAGTTTAATTATTTTTTAATTATTTAATATCTCATCATAATCTATCAATATTATACTTCAAAAATATGGCATATTAATATTTATACTTCAAAATATGTCATATTATGATATGCTGCCGAGCAAATCAATAAATTATAAATATTTTTTTTTCAATTATATTTTATATTTTTCTTCTCTTAATTTATTGATTGTTATGTCAAGAGTAAATTGGTATCAAAAAGTTTTTTATCTTTGAAAAATATATAGCTTCAGAGAGTGAAATACCAATAGAGCAGATACATGTCACCCAATTTTAATGATAAAGAATATGAGTTATGAGATGCAAAAATGATTAGTTATGTTGAATTATTGAATCTTTGAGAGGAAATACAAGAAAATTAAGAGGTTCTTGAATTGCTTAAGAATTCAATAGTGGCTCAAATGAAATATCATAAGGAGAGAAAGATAAAAGAGATAAAGACAAAAAAAAAATATTTTTTTTATGTAAAAAATTATGAATTTCAAATCTCCCAAAAAAAATAGGATTATCTCAAAAAAATAATACTTTGGTTGTGAAAGGATCAAAGGCATGCAAGTGCTTAACTTGGTAGAGAATTTGAGATGCAAAGCATGAAAGAGACAAAAGCATGAAAGAGACAAAAACATTTAAATTGATCAATTGATAAATTGATCAATTGATAAGTATAGTAAATAAAGTGTAACTATTTGGGAAACTCTTTCCTGAAGAAAAAAAATTGTTAATTGTTCTAACATTTTTTGGTTACTATACTAGAAAAATATGAATCCAAAATCTCAACTTTGGAAGAGGAAAGACTTGTCAACTATCATCTCGGGTGAATTGATAAATGCTTTACAAGTTCGGGAACAAAGAAAAATGATAGACAAGAGAAGATTATACGTGATTTTTTTATGTAAAATGACAAGATTTTAAAGGTGGCAAAAATAAGAAGAACAATAAATGAAAGAACAAAAAGAAAGAATGATCCAACAATTAATAAGGTGAGAACTTTCTCCCTTGTCTACATTGCAAAAAGAAAAATCATCTAAAAGAATGTAAAAGAATGTTGGTAGAGGCCAAATGTCAAGTGTAGAAAATGTGGTGATCTAGGATATGTAGAACAAATATGCAAGACTAAATCAGAAGAGGAAAATGTGACTTTGGAGGAGCAAGAAGATGAATAACTCTTTGTTGCAACATGTTTTGCTATGACCAACACTTTGAGTAACTCATGGTTAATAGGCAATAGTTGCACAAATCATATGACCAACAACAAGAAGTTTTTTTATAGAGCTTGACAAAACTATCATTTCTAAAATGAAAATTGAAAATGGTGATTTCATCTTAGTTAAAGGAAAAGTGACCATTACTATTGAAACTTGACAAGTTTGAAGCATATCTATGATGTTTCATATGTGCCTGATCAAAATTTGTTTAATGTTGCACTGGCAAAAAGCTTCAAAGTTATATTTGAAGATAACTAGTATTTAATCAAAGACATAAAAAACAAGGAGGTCTATAGCATATAAAAGACTTTAAATTTTTTATTTTAAGAGACTATTATACATGTAGAAACATGCCTTGGACAAAGGTGTCTTGTGATTGAAGATAAGTTGACAGATTGTGTGGCTTGCCAATTTGGTAAGCTAGTCAAAAAATAATTTTTTCAAATCACTTGGAAAACAATTCAAAGACTACAACTGATTCATACAAATGTTGGGGACGACTGGGTAACCGACCACCCGAGTCAAATATTATTTACAACGTAATAAATAAGCAGTTACAAATAATGTTGAATGGGTCAAATGCACACTCTGAAATATTCGTGAAATATCCCAATATAACGATAGAAATTGATCAAACCGAAAGATACACTCCCACGATATCAGGAAACCACTATGCATGTTAGTTGTTAACTAACTATCCAGCCCACACAGGTAAAAGTCTATGAGTCAACATTATAAATAGAACTCTTTGTAAGAAAATGAGGTACGTTTTTTATATTCTAAGAGAACACACTTAAATCATAACACTGACTTGAGCGTCGAAGTGCAATCGCAGGTACTCCCGACAGATCACCAACAACAAAGGGAGAAAACTTGGAAAAACTCAAAGACAATCGACACGTAGACAATTGTGTACCCAACGGACAAGTATTACCTGACCCCTCTACTCCATACTGGTACATATATTATTTATTTAAGATAATAAATTAATGGAATTTTTTCTGATATATTATTTATGACGACTACTAATTTATCGTGTATGTGATTAAGTGATAGTTATTAATATACAATTTTATATAAGTATTAACTACAAGTTTTGATTCTATTCTAACCTCTTTCAATATCTTGGTTTGGGGCACATTTTACTTTCTGCTATTGTTCATGGAGCAGTTAGCCTTGCTTCTCTCTTCATCATCACTGCCATTGTTGATCTTTGAAAGAAGATTCTTGTTCATTTATGGTGATGTTCGCATCCTTGTTCATTTATGGTAATGTTTACATATAACTTATTATTAGTATTATTTGACATGTAGCTGGTATGGTACCAATAATCACATTTTTTGTGAGTGAAGATTGGGGTATCTGTTGTGCTATATGGTACAAAGGACATACAAAAGGGAAATGCAATTGTGGTGTTGGTGGCTAATTCCGAGTGAAAGAAAATCTCCATGAACTAAGTAATCTTCCATCTTATATAAAAAAAAATATTTAATTTATTGGTACTGATGAAAATAATTAAATTGGTTAACTTTAATAAGTAACATTATACTTTTAAAATTTATTTCTCAAAAAACTCAAAACAATATTAAATAATTTAAAGAATAATTACATTTGATGACATTGTTCATGATTTAAAAAATTGAGAGAAAAAGCTCGAAACATTCCAATGTTATAAAGACATGAGAAATGTGCATAAACACAAACCTGATGAACATATATTTACTTCTCACATTGGAGAGACACTTATGTTATTTTAAAAGAACTTCATCATTATGTTTCCTTTTTCACACAGTTTCATCCTACATAAAGTAAATTAGGCAAAATCAAAGATGAATCTAATCTAGCCCATAAAGTCAAACTCTCTGCATAATACCTGCATTTAGACAACAACAGCCAACTTTAGACCAACACTCATTGTCTCGCTCAACATCTCCGATAAACATTGTTCAGTTGTAATATGCCATAAGAGCAATAAAAATAGACATAAAATTCTAGATTAACTCCCAACAACAACTATTGAAGATTCAACAATGAGAGAAATAGAGATACTGTTATGCAGTTTGTAAGTAGGCTATTGCAAAGTACTTAATGGCTTACTCAAAGTAAATTTAAACATTATCACCTCTTGCCCTATACTCCTATTTACCTGACCACATATCCTGAAATAGTTCCTGAACTTGATCTGTCAATCTATGCCTGAATAGATTAACCATTTACCTGATCAGATTCTGTCAGTTAACCTACCCACCAGAGCATCTGTATCTTAATCCAACTATTACCATAATAACCTTATAAAGAGAGGAGATATTTGCACAACAAAATCGACAATATCAGTATCCAACAATCTGCAGTGTTGATTTTCTTATCAAGAGTTACAACAATATTTTATCTTCCTCATCCCTCACTTTAGAGGGCAAAAGCTTTAAATAATAGTGAACTCACAATAATGTAGATTGTGATTTCATTTCATCGAACAAGGACCATTCGCCAAGGTTGCAGTATAGATGCACCCAATGAATGCAGATTCAAAATGGATGGAAAATATTGAACCCGAAACTCTACCTTTCAAATTTGAACTGCAAGGGAGTTATAATTCATAAAAGGAATACCAATTTGTAAGGATAATCTAGGTTACTTTTACTTGTTGTCTTGAGATTTTCATAAATTTCAACAAAACTTGTCCTAAACCAGTAAAACAGACTCAATCTGTAAAACTAATACAAAAAAAAAATCTATTGTAAAAAATTGCTTCCAATACCTAAAACAAAACATAAATCAATAGAATTATCCTAAACAGCAGAAATTACAACGAAACCGATCCCCTAAAAAAGCTTAGCAGATTGACTAAGATATTCAAAATGAACTCCAAATCAGAAAATCCCAAAATAAAGTCGCAGCATCAACCGAACCACGATGACAAAAGGACGCAAATGTGCTTCGAACAAAAAATCTTTGAAGTTGAGTATATTTATATAAACAATTGAAAAAAGCTTCCCAAATTCATATATAAACGCTCAATAAATTAAAAGAAAATAAATGATATGGAGCAACATTAACCTACTTTGAGATTGAGATGTAGAACCACCAGAAAACATGTATAACAAACAAAAACTACTTTAGATGAAAGGAACTAAACTAAACGCTACCTCCATGGGTTTCTGCTTTTCAATTGCCCAGAGCAAAAACAACCCAAAAAACTCACACCCCCTTTCGAGGCCTTCCCCGCTTCCGCGCAGAACGGGAACCCAATTCCGAACCAGCCCCATTCGAAGCAGCCTTCGGACCATTCTCAATCACGAGCTCGGGCACGGACCCAGGCCCATTGGAGCCCGAAGTTCCAAACACAAAGCCCATGGGCAAGCACCCCCAGTTACAATAATAGGCCTCCTGGCCCGGCACGAGCGGGGGGAGCGATGGAATCGAAAGCCCGTGGAACATCCTCTCGCAATTCTGGCACCTCAGGCAACGCCCCTCGCAATCCACAGGGTACTCGAAGAGAAAATAACAGTACGGGCACGCGGTCCAGAAACTCGCACTTTCGACCGAACCGGCGACGTCTCGGTCGTAAAGGGCCTTCTGAACCGGGTCGGATAAAACGGCCCAGGCATCGGTGACAAGCTTGAAGGCGTGGTCGGCGAGGGAGAAAGGGTTCTTGTCAGGATGAAGGAGAAGTCCGAGTCTGCGGTACTGTTTTTTTATGAGATCAAGGTCTTGGCACGTGCGATCCACTTGGAGAATGGCGTACCAATCGAGGTGGTTGTTGTGGATCGGCTTCTCGGCGGCGACGACGACGTCGACGATGGCGAGGATCTGATCAGAGCCGTCGAGGAGCGGCTCAGCTTCCTGCGCGAGAATGGCGAAGTCGCGGGAGCCGCTCAGGTCGCGGCTCTGCAGCAGCTTCTCGCCGATGGCCAGCAAGCGTTCTGCTTCGGCTCTGTTTGTGTTCATTTTTATCTTATTTTCTTTTATTTTATTTTTATTTTTGTGAGGATGGAGTTGGACTGCTGGGAGTTACTTCAGCAGCAGGAACATCGCGCATTACTGGCTTATTAAATATTGACTGCTTCTTCTGTACACAAACCAAACACGGTTTTATTATTACTAGCTACCCATGCCCGCGTTGTTTCACTAAACTAACGTGATTTTTAGTTCTCCCAAAGTGCTTTACTCTGCTTTATATTATATACCCTTTTTTAGAAAAAACGATAATAAATGTTTAACCATGATTGATAGAATAACTGATTAGTGTGTATCATTTTCATTATAAATTATTGTTGTCTTTATTCTTCTCTAGAAGTTTAGTTATCCGATTTATTGTAATAAATCTATTTTAGTTTATGCTTTGTCCTTCCTTTTAGTTAAGACTTGTAAATAAGAATAAAAATAGTACAGGAAATAATTTTACTACCTTTCTAAATAATTGTTTGCAAAGTTATATTAACCGTGGCTTTTGATTAATCGATTACACACATTAATAACATGAATTATTGATAAGTTGGAAATGTAGGATGAAAATTTAAATTTGATTCAATTTTATGATAAACCATAACACATAATATATGAGTTTAGAATTTGAGTTATATATTATTGTTGTAATTTTCTTTTAATTGTGTTCTATAAGATTTTTTATGGGATGATATTAAATAAAATAGTTTTATAATAACCATGTACATGAATTAAAATGATATGTTATTGAATAGGTTGAAAATATATGTAGTAATTGTTGCTACACTTTTTATTTTGTTGGAATCGACTCATAACGGTAAAGATATTTTTGGATACTTAAGTTTTAATATTTGATAATTGAAGATAATAAATGTTATTGATAAATCTATTTATAAATATGAGTTAGACGTATGTAATACTTGACCTAGATTAACACATATATTATACTTAATTTTTGTATTAGTGTAATATAAAATATTATCATTAATCTCGTGCTCAAATTCATCAATATTTTCTTGATTAAAGAATTAAAATGATGTTCAATACAAACTTTGTTAATCTAAAGTACATATAATTACAAATATGATAAATAAGATAAGTTAATGCAAAACACATTATTAACATTTTACCCAACTCAAACTTGTTTGAAGGGCAAAAGCAAATGTAAGAGTTTTTTTTTTTTTTTACTTTATCTATTTGATTAAAAAAATTAAAGGAATGTTAACACGAAATAGGATTTGTTGGTTAACTTTTTTTTAAACAATTTTTGAATTCGGAACAAAACTCTATTAATTAAATAATCTTATTTATTTTTTCTGAATTCAAAGTCTGTTCTTTGACTTTGATGATGTTATAAATGCAAAGTGTAACGTCTTTTAATATGTACATAAAAATAATGTTGTATCAATGCTTGAGAATATGCTCTTAAAGTAGTACTATGTGTTTGTATTGAATTTTAGAATAATAAAATGGGGTAATAAAACTTATATAGAATCTCAAAACTCACACAAAGTGAGAAGAAAAGAGGAAGTGAGAAGAAAAGAGGATGAAAGAGGAAAAAAACGACAAAATGAAGGGATGAAGATGAAAACGTGAAATGGGGTGGAATTTATTAAGATTAATTTTGGATTTAAGTATCAATTTTGAGTATATAACTAGGAGTAATTCTAAGTCACTACTTAAATTTAAATTAATTTTTTAATATAATATCAGATTTTATGTTTATATTAATAATTTGTTATGAGATTATTATTCATCATCATTCATAAATATATAATTTTATATATAAATGGTTTACGTTTATAAAAAATGTGCTAAACTTAAATTCACAATTTTAATATAATATTATATTATTATTAATGGTACAACCTATAAATATTTAATCTTCTACATAAAATCTTAATGTCTTTACCTAAATAAACGTGTTAGAAAAATACATGGACTAATTATAATTAACTAAATATAAAATTAGTTTATAGTATATATACATATATAAATAAATAAAGATAATAATTTTATAATATGCTTTATGACTTAATTCTATAGCCGTATACACCCATTTTTATATAATCGTAATATATTAAATTTAGTATAGAATAAAAAACATTTTTACATGTTGATAATAATATAAAGTGAAGAAGAAGAAAAATCAAAATGGAATAATGTAGCATAGAAATATTCATTGAGAGGTAATAGCACGTCAAACAAACATCATGCTCTTCATGTACGAAAAGCAACACTCCACAGAAATATGTAAAGTACATTGAAATAATAAATAGAAATGAATTTGTGGATAACAATCCCTTCATCTAATATTATATATTGATATTTAATTTTCTTTAATACATGTTAGTTTTTTGTTTTATTTAACAACTGATTCAGAAAAAAAAAATGTTTCATCCGTATCAAATACTGTTTTTTTAATAAAGAAACTACTATCCTTTTATCTTTTGTATTTAAATTTTAAGTTTTGTTCATTTTAATTTTTTTTAAGTTATATTTTAGTAAGTTTTTTCAAAATTAATAATTAAGGAAAACTTTACGATGATATAATGTTTATAGTAAATTTAACATAATTAATTAAATGTTTAAAATATTTATTCACAAAGAGTTTTAATTAAATAAAAATAATAATTTATCATCATGTAGACCAAGGCAGGATATGGAGTGGGGCCTTTGCTCCATGACTTTTCAATTCTTTTTTATGCACGTGTTATTTATAAATCCTTTCATTTAGGAGTCAAATAATAATATTTATATGCTATTTTCAAAATATTTATTATAAATACGATGACATTGTTTTATTTTTTAATGAATACTTTTTTATTACATGGAGATTTATTTTTATCCTTTTAAACAAAATATTTGAATACCATGTATTTATTTTAATATTACTTTTTATCATCTATGTTAAAGACTATAAATAATTGTATTTACAAATTTTACTAGTTTTTTTATTTATACTTATTTTATCACAATTTTGTTTTTAAATACTTATTAACAAAGTAAGCTTAATTACAAACACTGTATACGAAATCGATGGTTTAAAGTTTGAATTATATTATTTTCCATTTCCATCACTTGTTTATTACATTTTTTCTTCTCTTATCTTTTGTTTGAGACTCCAACGTAATTTTGATTTCAAATAAATAGATTCAAACACATTACAAATAAACATTCTGAAAACAAAAGAAATATTGAGTGTACTAATGATTTATCAAACTTTACTTTTTGGTAATTTCGTCTAGGCCTATAATATTCTTATTCTAATATTTAACTATCTAAAAAATACTATTCAATAATTTGTATCAAATAATACTATTTGATGAATAATAGAGCTCATTCTAATCCAGTACAAGTTAAATTTTTCTAATAATTCTATTAGAGAAGATACTATTTTTTATTATATACTATTCATGAAATTTCTACATGATATAAGAAATTGTTAGTCAACATTTATAATACTGGATATTTAAAAAGGTATTTTCGATTAACATTTTAATAAACTATTGTTATAATTATATATATTTGAAAATATATGAATATTTGATTATATTTTTTAAGATGGTCTCTAAAAATTAACTCTAGTTCAAACCCTCGTGTAGACTTACGGTGATTAAAAAGAAAACGTGTAAAAGACAACTGAAATTCCTTCACATCGATGTCTGAAGAACCAATGGCAGATTTTCCTATAATTAATTATTCATAGTTTTGAAATATCCATGTCCAAGTTTGACCACTGGTCGTAGTCATCTTAAGAAATTGAAGTAAAAAAAAAAAGGGATAAGATAAATTTATAATTAGTAATGAAAATAGAAACAGTGCAGCATTTACCTATCTATAAAGGGAAGGGGTTTCTTTCCTTTCTTGATATCAAGCCACCATTCCAATCAAGGTTATATCTCTCTCTCTTCCTTCTGTGTCTCTTCCTGACTCCCAAAAGTTCTTCTCTTCACACACTTCCGTTCTTTTTTACTAAATCTGATTTGAGTAACACTTTCTTAGTTTTTCCCCTTTCAGTACAAATCAACATAGTGCTACTTAGAGTTCTACAAAAGGTTGAAACATATCAACCAATTGAAATCAAAACCCACCAATCTAAAGCTCTCTTGCATGTTCACAAACTTCCCTTTGGGAGCTAGGTTCCTTTTTTCTGTTCCCGTTATCCAGATCTGAAACTGGGTGTGGCTTTTATTAGGGTTTTTTTCCAAGTTACGCAAGAACAGTGTTTATCATTCCATATCCATATATGTCATATATCAGAGTGTGTTTAAAAGTAGTTCTTATATATGAGTTTTGTGCAGTTGAAAAATGACGAGGGCGAAGATAAAGATAAAGAAAATCGACAACATAACTGCGAGGCAGGTAACATTTTCTAAGAGGAGGCGAGGGTTGTTCAAGAAAGCTGAAGAGCTTTCTGTGCTATGCGATGCTGACGTTGGTCTCATAGTTTTCTCATCTACCGGGAAGCTCTTTGAGTATAGCAGTTCCAGGTACGTACGGATATATATTGTATTACACAACTGTGACTTTTCTCTCAGTATTTATCTACATACATATATACATGTATAAAGCATAATATCTTACGTTGTTTTGTTTTCAATTAATATTAATATGTTTGTGAGTGTGCTCCTTCCGATCCTAATTTCTGGTTAGGCTAGTTGTGCCTGTAGTTTCTGTACGGAGTGTGTTAGAGAGAGAGAGAGAGAGAGAGTGTTATGTGTAATCTTATGATGGGTTTGGAACAAAAACCTCGTTTCACTCGCTTCTATTTCTTATTTTATGGGAATTTATCAGTAGTCTATTCAAGTTATGAAAGGTTCCTAGTGATGGGAGAAATAAAAAAAAAACACAGCTGCATAAGTTAGTAGTAATTCCCTAAGCTTTTGATAGATAGTTTTGACTACCTTTTGTAAATATTAGAAAATGGGAATAAAGTAGTGTGGAGGTTTTTTCCAATGGTTAATAAAATAAAAGAAACAAAAGTAATCCAAAGCTGAACCCTTCAAAGCTCAACCAATTTGATATTTGTGACCAATGGTAATCTATTATAAGCATGAAACTGCGAGCTAGATAGATAGAATATGCTCTATCCTATGCAGTGAGTGTATTTGTTTAGCCTTTTCCACATACAATCAAAATTACAATAACCCTTTTATTTTGTAGATAGACCAGCTATAAGTTTATTGTCTCTGACATAATTTCATTAATGGAGTTTTAACTTTCGACTTTTCACATCTAAACTGTTGCTGCATTTTTCTGTGGACTGAGATTCCAATGGTAGGCCATGTTGTGGATTCCTTCTAGTTTGTTTTATAAGGAAACATATGTGCCTGGTTAACTACTGTAATGAAACTGTACTGATGTGTTGAAATTACAATGGCTTGAGGAAATATTTTCCCTCTAGTTATTAATATATATAATCGTTTTAGCAGATAGTGAAGTTAAATTTGACTTTCACTATATGTTGTTTGAGTTGGAAAATGTATTTACAAAGATGCTGCTTGATCTATAAAAATTTATTTAATATATATAACTTTTCTACTAACTTTTTTTTCTTTGTCTCTTCTTGTTTTGTATAGTATGAATGACATAATTACAAAGTATAATACGCACTCGCCTGGCATCAATAAATTGGATAGGCCATCACTAGAACTGCAGGTTGTACAAAAAATTATGTTCTTGATTATATATTTGCTTAGTTTGTTGCGGTTGTGCATAGACTTACACCACCAAACTTCTTGGTGACCGAAGCATATTATGTAATTGCTCAAATTATTTTATATGTTATGTTATACTTGTACATTTGAAAGAGGTGTTAATAATCAATCAAATTTTACACGTTTTTATTTAGGTTGAAGTAACACTAACTGCTGATAAGTAACTGGGCACTTGTTTAATTGTTGATTTCAGCTAGAGGCTAGCAATAGCGCCAAATTGAGTAAGGAAATTGCAGATAGAACCCAAGAACTAAGGTATATGAATTTTGTATAGAGTTAAAACACTTGAAAAATAAGTGGATGAATTTGAGTAAAATTCATTGTATTTATATTTTGAACGGTTTTAGTTGGATGAAAGGCGATGATCTTCAAGGACTAGGCCTAAATGAGTTGCAGCAACTGGAGAAAACACTTGAAAGTGGACTCGATCGTGTCATTCAGATAAAGGTACATACATAAAGCCCTTTTGGACAAACCTGTTGCATGTTAAATTCTGAATGATTTATATGTATATATATATATACCAACTCATTTTTCAACTTTTTTACCTTCAGGAAAAGCAGATGATGAGCCAGATTTCTGAACTTCAGAAAAAGGTTTTTTGATATATAACTTGATGATGCAGCTAATGTCTTGAATCAAATTGAAACTAATGCATATTTAGTATAATTCTCTGATCCTCAATAAGATAACCTTCTATAGAGTAAGGGCTAGATAGGTGCATTGCATGAATATTAATTAATGCTTTTAGAGAATACCAGCCATTTGATAACTAATTGGTTATGTTATAAGCATATAATTAGAAATGCAACAGTGTTTTAATTCTAGGAATAATCATAATGTTTTAATTTCTAGATTTATATAGTAACTTCCGAATTTTGAGGATTGTTTGCTTTGTTTTGTGTGCATTCTGCGAAAGGGAATCCTGTTGGAAGAAGAGAACAGGCATTTAAAGAGAAAGGTGAGAAATCAATGACTCACTCAACTCTTAATCTGTTTACTTAACAACAAATCAAGATGAAATAATGTAATAAATAGTTAATGTTTCATCTTTTAAAGCGAGATTTACTGTAACTTCTCTCCCATTTATGATAAACGTACGAAAAACATTTAAGAACTAAGTGAAGATAAACACAAAATTGAAAAGGTAACGTGGTCTTAAATTTTTAACTTTTAGTAGACAAATAATTAAAATTTTGAAAAGGGTACTAAACTAAAAGATGTTTTAGGTTTATGTGTTTGCTTCTCTTCCTTTGGTTACTGAGTTAAATAATGTTACATTAATTAATCAGCTAGTGGAGACGGAGATGGAGGCTATGCTGCGTAAAGCAAAAATGCCTTTTATGATGGACTCGAACATGGGAATGCAAGAAGAAGGTGTTTCATTAGAGTCTACAAACAACGTTAGCAGTAGCATCAGTGACCCTCATGTTGAAGATGGTTCCTCGGACACATCTCTCAAGTTAGGGTAAGCAACCCAACCAAACACTAACAGCCAACAAACACTTACAGATATTTTTACGTTAATTTGAACAAATCCTTTGGTTTTTTTGTTTTTTTCAGGCTACCCTTCTCTAAGTGAAGATATGTAACATGGTGAATGAGCCATGCCCGGTTTCAAGTTTTAAGAAATTGTCTTGAAATCTGTACCCATTGTTTTTCTTGAATTTTTCGTAAGTGAGAAAATGTATGATTACTATATTTTAATAATATATAAAAATTACGATATATTTCCATGTATGTATCTCAGACATAACTTTCTCCAAAGATTTCTTTTTAATCAAATTGGTTTTGGTGGGAAGATTGGTTTGTTGTTAATCACATCAAGGCCACAGTGAAATCTGATTAAAGAAAGATATTACAGTAGCTTAGAAGGCATCACTCTGTGAGACTCAAGGGCAGCTTTTTCAGTAACTTAGGCATGTTTAATCTGTGATGATCTATAGCACTGAATGTAGTACGGTTTTATGGCTCTTTCGGAACCAACCAAGAAGCATTATTGTTTTTCCTTTACTTTTTTTATTCTAACGATAGAAAGTTGGAGAGCTAACAAATATGACAAGAGTTAGTGAAACTATAAAAAACGATAAATAAATTCGCTGTCAGATTTTTCTCTCTCTCTAAAGTATAAAGAAAGTTGATTTTTTAACCTATAATAGTTTAAACATATCAATGTAACGGATTATATTGAATAAATACTAAAAAATAAAAACAAAAACTAATTCTAAAAATAAAATAAAAATTAATTAATCATTATATTAATTAAATTATATTATTTTAAATCAATATCTAATTAGCTAAGGATTTAATTATCAAGAAAATAATAAAATAGAAACTAATTTTAGAGATAAAAAATAATTAGTTGCTATAATAGCTAAATTAGAGATCAAGAGACTAAAAAAGTTTTGGTTTCTAAATTAGTTTCTAAATAGTTTCTGAATTCATATCTAATTAGTTACCAAAATTTTAACTACCAATTATTTAGATTCTAAATTTGGTAGAAAAACCTTAGTAGTTAATTAGATACCAATTTAAAAACCATTTAACAACAATAAAAACTAAAAAAAATTATAGTTTCTAAAATGATCTCTAATTGTCTCTAATTAGTCACTATAGCAATTAATTATTTTTTGGTTTCTAAAATTGGTTTCTATTTTATGATTTTAGTAAAATATAACAAAATATTTACTTTTATTTTAAAATATATAATAATTAAATTTGTAATAAAATAAAAGCATTAAAATAAAATAAATTTAATATAGATATTTATTGATGTTCTGATCAATAACAGTTTTGTATAGATTAATAAATCTACTTAGAATATTCTCTCATATCATGTTATAATTTATTAACTATTCCTCACAAATTCCTTACAAACTTACTTGTATGGTTGGACTTACCTAAGCAATTAATGACTATCTTTATGATAATATTAAAAAAATTATCATATTATTTTTACGGAATGTATACACAATAAGTCTGTCTGCATGTATGATTTTAAGTATTTGTACGGTATTATTTTTCTGTTTGTTTTTGGTGGAAACCTCTTTATGAGTATGTAAATGCTTTCTAGGTTGTCGTTGTGCAAGTAAGTAAGTATATATATATATATATATATAATAATGTATGGCATGCAAACATTAGGCCAATTGAGAAATGGAACAATTAAAATAATGTTTAATTGGAGTGGCTACATTTTTACTAGCTTATTAGAAAAGGATAAATTTAATTTAGGAGGAGGTATTCTTGAATCTAAATTTCATTTACAGTTTATTGTAGTACTGTGTTTTGAATATCATAATTCTCTTTAATGATTATGTGTTTAGATTTTTTTTTTCTCTAAAAAGACTTTAAAGAAGGTAAAAATAAAAGATAAAGTCAGTTTTCTTCTATAAATTGTAACTAATTTATGTACAAATTAAAACTTTTAAAAAATCAACTTAATGTATAAACTAATTTTAACCTAATTTTAATTTATGAAAAAACTATTCATTTTTTCTTTCTTGTTTTTTCCTAGTAAACATACGCCCTTATTTTACTTTAAACACAACTGTTTAGTCTTTCATTTACGTTTTTCTTTTCTTATTAGCAGCAACAAAAATTAGGGTTTAGGATTGAAGACCTTATATCTACATTTATTATTTGCTAAAAGTTTGTCAATTAATAGACTCAATTTTCACATGATCCAAAGAATAATTCCACTAAATAAAAGATGAAGAATACCAAGATTAACAGATATAAACAAATATACATCAAAATGTGTTTAGTAACTTTGTCTTCATAAAACTCTTCACCTTGTTATGTTGTTTTCTTAAACTCGTTTTCTCCATAAAAGTGTTAACACAACCTTAGATTGTCTCTGATTAAAAATGTTTTTCATAAGTGTCTCAAAATAAAATGTTTTACTTTTGGAGAATCTTGATTTATAAGGAATTAGGCAGAGTGCCATATTAGAGGAGTTATAAATTAGGCACATATGCCCACTTTACAAAATACATGTCATTCCCTTATTCTCCTCATTCTCTAGTCTCTTGTAATTTGTTGTTTAGATAAAGTTTGTTTGAGACACTAATAATAATAAAAAATTATTTTACAACTGTTTTTTAGAATAAAAAATTATATTATAATAGAATAATAATTTATTTAAATGTCAAGTGAATATAATTCGTGTTAACGTATGATCACTCGTGTTATTTTACTTGACTAATCTAAACTTGTAATGATTATTTTTCTTCCTCAAACAATCCATGTTCAATTATTTCTACTCAAAGTTTCTAATTGTTGATTTGATTTTAAGAATAATATGTTATATATTGTATCCAATATTTGCTATACCCAAATCATAGATATGATAATAACTTAGTATTTTTTTGCCATTTACTACAAAATCTCACCATCTAATCTTAATATTGCAAGTTAAAGAGGCTTCATGAGACTAATGCTTTCTTGGTTTCTAAGCGCGGAAAGATTGAGAGGAGAGAAAGATAGATAAAGTGTAGGAATCGAGAACTGAAAAAGTAAAAAATAACGTAAAATTAACAAAATTTGGAGACATAAACTTTTTGTGCAGCAATAAAAGGATTTGTGATGAAGCAGTAACTTCTAAATATAATCGTAGTGGTATGGGCTTGATCGAGACCAGGAAAACATGATCAAGATGAGGAAAATCATCAGGGACGACGGTTCGGCCGACCGACACATATATCCATTAACGTTCAAACTAAGGTTAGTGAAACTAATCTGTCATTGAGAATTAGGTAATACAGTTATAAGTGTGATCTATTCCACTAATCATGCCCAATAAGGTAAGTTTACTAAAATAATATAAATAACGCGATTTCCAAGGAGAAAAGGTACGACATTTATTATTGTGTATCTACCCGAGTGTCGATCATCCGCTTTACTGACTTGAGCGTCAAAATATTTCCTGCAGGTACCTCCCCCATTTGGCATTCATCCGAGACTGAGAGCAGAAGAAGAAGCACGGAGGCAAGAAGGATCCCAGCCAAGCCCTAACAACCTACCCAACCGAAGGAGAAAGACGAAGACTTCAATAGTTATCTAGGTCCTATCTCCCTAGCCGAAACAATAATCAATTATAGCTTTTTTATATAATTGATTATTATGTTAATATTTATGTTTTTTTATAATAGAATAAGTATATTAAATTTCATTTCATTTATAGTTTTAAAATTATTTTTTATTTTAAAAAATTAATTGTATAAATTACATTTTAAATATATGAATATACAAAAAATTTATTACACTACATCAATATACAATTTTTTTACTCATTTCTACTATCTACAATCTTTTCACTTATCTCTCTCTTTTTCTTAATTCAAACATCATCATTTTCCATTGATTTCTTAATTCAAATACAAACTAAATATAGAAATCGTGTACAATTGAAGTTAATATAAAAAGTTCATATTATATAAATTAATTGGATAATTTTAAGTGAGATTTAATTAATCTCTCTCCTGATCGCTTGATAGGGCTATTTAGACAGATAAATATATTTTCTTTTATCAAATATATATATATATATAATTAACTATTTTTTTTTTCTTTTATGTGGTGTTTAGTAGATGTGAAAAAAGTAATTAATGCATAATGTTTGGTAAGAACCGAAGAAAAAATAAATTATTTTTAAAAAACAATAAGATTTTTACGGTATATTTTTTTTACATATTTTATTCATTTATTTATCTATTTCTTATGAAACATTTTTAATTTTCACATTATTATTTTTATTTATTTCTATTCTATTAATGTATTTCTCTCTCTTATATATCAAAAGATTTCCTTAATTAATTTATAAAAAAAATATTCTTTTTGACTAATTAATTATATTTACATTCTCATTATTTATAAATAAGTAAATTTAAAATTTAAAACAATCTTATAAAACCAACTAATTTGTAAAATACAAAATTGCATCTATTTATATATTATAATTTGACTATGTATTTAGTTGATATAAAATCTTCAATTCACTAATATTTTTAAATAATACAATAGTAAAAGATACCATAAGTTTAACAACTGGTGATAGAATAAACTTTGATAATGATTTAACAGTTTCTCTATCTGTAATTTACTTTCACTGTCACTGCTACAAAGTAAACAACATATTATTCCTGTTGGTTGTTTTCAAACTTTTGTTCCATTCCTAAAACATTTACGTCAAAAAAGATTTATATTTTCTGAGAAGACTTTTATGAAAAATATTTTAATTTTTTTAAGAAATCCATTTAATGGAATATGTTAGCATAAGTGAAATAGTTTAATGTTCATTAAAAAATGATGTTTTTTTTTATTTTTTTTATTTCTTTGTCTCATTTCTATTTAATTCAATTTCATCTCTTTTGTGCCTAGATTCTCTCATTTTTTATACAATTAATTATTATTTAAAAACGATTTAATGAAAAAAGTTTCTTTAATTTACAAAAAATTTAAAATTATTTATAAGATCACATATTCTATATTTTTATTTCTAAAAAAAAAAAAAATCCAAGCCCAAAATTTGTATTTTAATCTGTTAACATACATGTGCATAAATAAGAGGTGTTATCTGTGCGTCGTGCAGTGAGGCATCAATCCCTGTGAAATTCAATCAAAGAGGAAGTTTCCGGTGTATCATCTGAAAATGAACGACTCAGATGTCTCTAGGCAAATCCAGCAGATGGTGCGGTTCATCCGCCAGGAAGCAGAGGAAAAAGCCAACGAGATCTCTGTCTCCGCCGAAGAGGTATCTCTTCTTTTCGCCGTGTTTTCTCTTCTTTCGCTCTCCATTCACGCTCTCAGATCGAATCGTACTTTTTCTTCTGCAGGAATTCAATATCGAGAAGCTGCAGTTGGTCGAAGCCGAAAAGAAGAAGATCAGGCAAGAGTACGAACGCAAAGAGCGCCAAGTCGAAATTCGCAAGAAGATGTAACTTCCTATGTACCTTTCTATACTCTTTTTTTGTGTGGATTTTGTCTGAGTTTGAAATTTGTTAGGATTTGTCCTCCATTGACTTTGCTTAAAATTAAATTATGGAGACCAAGCCTTACTCGTATAGATCCTATACTTGATTTCTTATGGAACCGGATTCGGTGCGGTTATTTTTTCATGTAATCACTCATTCAGTGTATTTATTTATGATTGAAGAACTGTGACAGTGTTTTAATTTTAAGTACTAGGATATGATATTTCAGATCTTTATCGAACTGTTCTGAATTGCTGAATGCCTGAATGCATGCAAGTCAGATCAATCAACAATGAAATAGTCTACCAGGACCTTGTGGTCTTGTCGTACAATTTGGTAAAATCAATAATTAATGGCTATAGGTTTAGTTTAGTCTCTTTTTATTTATTTACTTTGTTTGAGTTTGAATACTTCGTTTGATGTTCAATTTCTTTAAAGTTGTTGACGTCTGTGGCAAATTACTTGAAGTCAAGGATATTGCCCAAGTTTGACGAAGGAAATTGAGGGTTTAGTTTCAGAGATGTATTTTATTTCGTTATGTTAAATACAGAGGTGTGCGTTGTGCTTCAAAGTGACAAAAGCAGTGCTACTTGAGATGGTTTATGTTTTGAGTCACAATTGATTGTTTGTTGCAGCGAGTATTCGATGCAGCTGAATGCTTCTCGAATTAAAGTTCTTCAAGCTCAAGATGACGTGATTAGTTCCATGAAGGAAGCTGCTTCCAAGGAACTTTTGACTTCGAATCATCATGATCATGCCTACAAAAACCTTCTGAAAGATCTCATTGTTCAGGTCAGTTAAATTTTGAGTATGGTACACCTACTTGTGATTTGATAATTTGATTTTGCTGTTTTGCCAAGTGCTGATATGATATCAGATTGTTGTTTCCATCTTTTCTAGTAAGAGCCTTGCACCTAGGCAACTGTTTTTAATGTTATTTGTTTATTGTATCCTACTTTTGTATTATTTGAGATTATGGGCACAGCATTGTATCTCTAACTAGTATTTTCATTGCAAATTGCTATTATCCAGAGACATCATTGTATTTGATAACAATGATGATGACACATGAAAAGGAAGAGGAATAGGGTTTCTGATATTAGCTCTGAAAGGGAGTATAAATATGCAAGACATACCAAAGATATAAATATATAAACATGGCAAGAGCATAAAGACTAAACTACCCTTAACTAATAAATATAATATTATTTAACAGTATCAACATCATTGATTGTTTTGTGATAGGAACTTGGGTATTTTTGGAAGTGCAGTGGAGTATTTAGCTGTTTGGTTCTCCTCCTTGTTATAGCTACTTTTTTAGAGTGGGTTCCCATGTTCTTGGGTACTTATCAATTATTAGAGCTAGTTGTTGCTGTCTTGTAAGGGGCTATCTTCGTAGGGTTCACATCAATATGGAAGTTGAGTGAAGTGTTAGAATGAAACCTGCCAAGATGTTGTCTCTTAGAGGTGGTGCTATGATAAGAACTTGGGTATTGTGGGGTCCCGAACTCCCACATTGAGTAGTATGTATGGGATCCTCGGTGGAATATTTAAGTGATTGGTTCTCTCTCTTTAATAGTTAGCTTTTGAGGATGGGCTCACCAAGTGCTTGGGGACCAGCCTTGGTGTGTTCAATGGCATGAGTTCAAATCCTTACCCATCCTGTTACTCTTCCCTTTTTCATTGGTTAACATGACCTTTTTTATTCCTTTGTAATGATATTGCTGTTTAGACTACCTTCTATGTGTAAGTATGTGGACTTGGAGTTAATGTTAGGACTGTGTGTTACAGTGTTTGCTAAGACTGAAAGAACCTTCTGTCTTATTGAGATGTCGGAAAGAGGACCTGCACTTTGTTGAGCATGTGCTGGATTCTGCTGCACAGGAGTATGCTGATAAAGCAAATATTGACCCCCCAGAGATCATTGTTGACAACCAAGTCTATCTTCCACCTGGACCCAGTCATCACAATGCTCATGATATCTCCTGGTAAAGTTCATATTATAACAATTAAATCTTAACTAATTGGTTTCTTACCCTATACTTTTTTTTTTGTCATGGTTAATTATAATTCAACACTATCTCCTGAGAAAATTGCAAATTCAAATCTTCTGTGCTTATTAGTAATTCTTTCCCACAACAATTGAGGATACTTCCTAAAATCTTGTTAGCTGTTAGCTGCTTTGATATTTAAATTTTAGTTGTAACACACTTGATTATTTTTGTTGATATTCAGTTCTGGTGGGGTGGTGCTGGCTTCTCGTGATGGAAAGATTGTGTGTGAAAATACTCTTGATGCACGACTTGATGTAGTGTTCCGTAAAAAGCTCCCTGAGGTAAAAATTTACGCATATTAATTCTTACTCTGTGATTTTGTATCCTGTCAGATATTTTCTACTGAATTGTTTCTGTGGACTTTTCATATTATTTCCAAGTAGGAAGGTGGGTTATTTTTGAGATATTGAAACTTTGACATTGAAATAAAAAGAAATACTTCAGTAAAATCATATCTGATGGGCTACTAGGACAGGTAATGGAATGTGCCAGTGATTTTCAAGAGAAAAAAAAAAGAAAAACAGAGCTTGTTTAACAGAAAAAAAAAACCTGAACTTTTAATTTTTTAGAAGCCTTACTATTTATAAAGTTTAATGAATAACTACCCACTAACAACGTGATCCTTGGAATAAGCCATGAATACAATCGGGAATGACAAAGTATCTAAAACTTCCCAACAGACTCTTTAAGACTAGGACAGCAACAACGAACAAAAATAACATAAGCAGAACATGGAGTATAGGGAATAGTTAACTGATGCTCAACTCGATGTCAGCTTCCTCACAACAGATTTAAGTTTTCTGAGGTGTACTCCTTGCCATTATCAAATCTTAGAATCTGAATTTGGTTGCCACTTCTGACTTGAATTTTAAGGAAACAAAAAAGATGCAACACATTCTTGTGAAATCATCAATAAAGGCAACGTAATGTCAACACAAGTAGCTCTTTTTGCTGACTTCAGAAATGTCTTCCTTCTTGCTTTCCAAATAGACAAGCCTTACAGGTTGGTATGTATTATGTGATCATCAAATTTGGGAAAATCAGTTGCCAGCTTCCTGGACTTCATTTGCAGCAGCCCTTGGTGGTGATAATGCCTGAGCCTCTTGTTTCAAACTTCTGTGATATTTTCCTTGATTGGAAAATCAGCTTGCTCTTCCTCTAATGGATTTATAGGAAAACTTGTCCCTTCCGTTTTTCCTTTGAAGATATCATGACTGGCGGCATCCCTAATCAGGCAAAGATTGTCTTCAAAAGCAACTTTGAAGACTCTTTCAATCATTTGGTTAACACTCAACAAATATTGTTGAATTTCGGATACAAACTTTACACCTGAGCAACTTGCTATTGCAACAATTCCCTTTCTTTTGACGGAATTACAATCACCATTGCTATTCTAACTTTGGTGATGTTGGTTGCCTCTAAATCTTTGAAAAGCTCCCTATCGATGGGTCATTTGATTGGTGCAACCACTGTCCTTCAGCCAAATCTTACTTACTTCACTGCTTTCAAAGCACAGCCACAAAGTAGATCCTCGTTGTCTTGACCAACAACCTTAGCTTCTCCTCGTCGTTATTGATTTTTGCTCTTTCATACGATTGCTTCATTTCCCATTTGATTGCACTTTGTACATTTAGCATCAGGTCTCTTCCAACATTTGAGTGGAGGGTGACTCATTTTGCCACAATGCTGACAAGGTGGGTAGCTTTTCTTCTCACCCTTTTTCTTGTTGTAATCATTTGCACTTCTCTCACTACTGGCCCGATGATTCTTCTTGTGATTTTTCTTTTTCCATGTTCTTCCTTGTTACCTCTTGGCTAGTAGAGTGCCTTGATATTCTCTCATCAATCTTTTGCCGCATTTGGGCCTGCATGGCATGTAGGACTTACTTGACCTTATCAAATACTCACTTATCGTGGAGTGAATATGAAACATAAGACTGACATGAACTTAATGAAGATAATAACAAATTAGTATTAAAATATAGAAAGTTAGAAATACAAAGGAGACCAAAATAAGATGGAAAGGCAACAGGGAACGGAGATAATCTGAATATTTGATACTTTGAAAATTTCGTGACGAGTTTTCTCAAGAAAATATTTCATATTTGTTGGATAGAGATACTAGACTAGAATATATATACACACACACATAACTAGACATAAAAATTAAGAATTGACAGTAGTTATTTTGTCAAGGGAAGGAGAAGCCATTAAGATTTTCTAGAGCCAGGAAAACGACAAAATTCTTCAAACTAAACTCTGAACTT
>Ga0123342_1002717_pt1 | contig 29078 bp, 12 predicted proteins | sample Turbeawhitnodule_FD_89960 | JGI IMG/M metagenome (GOLD analysis project Ga0123342, IMG submission 89960) | Root nodule microbial communities of legume samples collected from Mexico - Turtle bean Mexico white nodule | ecosystem: Host-associated > Plants > Roots > Nodule | place: Mexico: Nepantla... | reverse complement strand
TATATATATATATATATATATATATGTAAATGAACAAAAATGAAAACATACATGTTATATATGTTAATCATGGTATAACATTTCAGTTAAATCAATTAAATCATCACTACAAAAAATTACCATTTTCTTCCCTGTTGATATGACCCTCAATTAGTTACAAAATTTTGAAGTTAGGTGGAAGAGAAAGTCAATGATTGTGCGTGAGAGACACAAGTATTTTTTATTGTTCGGTGCTTTATCATTTTTCTTGGTCTTTTTTGAGGCTGTTAAAGTGGTGCAAAAGGGTAAGAGGGGTGGTAGTAGTTGTTCCTTTAAGAAAGAGGTTTTGTGAGAAAAGTAAAAAGTGTTGATCAGAGAAACAGGAACGAAAGTGGGAACAAAAGTTGTTAAACAGGTTTTGACAATTTTGTCATGTCACTCTTTTTGTCCCCTTTACTCCAAATTTCATCATTTCTTTCCCTCAGCAAATTATGCTTCTCACCAAGCTTTTGAATATTTCTTTATTTGAATCTTATGGTAGTGCCATGTAACTAAATAATGCACATTGCTTTTGCGCAGATTTTATGGACTCCTTTGATGATGGTTAGTCTTATACAAAACTTTGTCTTATTTTCTTTTCAAGGCATACTATAATATTTATTGTTTACGTGAATATAATATCTTGTATTCACTTCATACAAGTTTTCCTTTAAGATAATGTTCAGAAACCCTTCAATTATTGTACAAATACATGGTAAGATACAGTTTTCATGGAAGCTTCAGTAGTATCAATGTTTTTTTTCTTTGTTCTTTTCTTTTCTCACTTAATTTTGTAAATTTACAAAGCACAGTCTTTATTTTCTTTAAAGTAAATATTAATAAAATCTTTAGCATCTACGTATATAAAAGAGAAGACAAACTTTTGGACTTACTTTGCAACGTTAAAGTTTTATTTCCTTCCTTTAGGGAGACATTTATATAAGAAAAAAGTTTTAGTTTCTCAAGAATTTGAAAATGGAAATGTCAAGTTTTTGAGTTGGTTTGCATAAAAGTCGTTAGCATATATATATAAAAATAAGTGTAAAGTCACTTTATAAATTAATTTTGTAAGACTGAAGTATAAAGTTTATTTTTTAAGATGATATTATATTTTATCCTAGCAATGTTTTTTAAACTTATCATGTTATTTTGACATTAATAAATTGCAACACACAATGTTAGGATTGTTTGAATTAGAAACAACTTATTAATGAGTAATTATTACTAAATAGAAAACATATTAAAGGGTATTAATGACGAAACCACAAACCCATTAATACACATACAGGTCTCTCAAAATGACTCGACAGATAGCATTTGACATATACACATTAAGTGATCCATGTTACTACTTTTTCGTCCACATTGTTATCAAAAGTGAAATTGTTACCTTGGTTTCAAACTTTCTCAAAGAAAAACCTAACATGACGCTCAAACTTTTCTTTACACATTCACTCTCTTGAAAGAAAACTTTGAAACTTTGAAATATGTTTTTTCCTTTAATCCCTCTCTGAAACTCTAATGAAAGAAGACAAATGGCTCCCAAGAGATCGCTCAATTAAATCTATCAATCTCCAACTCTGGTGAGGCGACGTTGATATTTTCAGAACCACAACTCATTCCAAGAAAATATCTAAACTTTGAAAATCTGGAATGTGGTGTCTATCCTCTAGATAAAGTGTTTGGTCTAGTAAGATGGTTAAAGTTTCTTGCCCTAAGGAATTTATAAAACTATGAGATGTACAATTGGTTTTGGGGCAATGCATAACATGTAAGCGACAAGTGCTTATTCCAAATTTTATGAAAAAACTTTCTAGAGCAAATTATGTTCCCAAATTTTTTTCCACAACTTGCTAACATGATATGTAATACAATTGTAAAAACTTTGGATCAAATTGCACGCTGAATTAATTGAAACAATTTAAACAACGAAAGGAAACACAGAGTTTCGCTCAAGATTTTTCTGCACTCAACATCCAAACTTTTGTGATTTCTCATTTTTTTTCTATTTTGATTATGGATGCGCCTTTTTAACACATGTTTATTAACATATTGAAATGCTCAATTCCAAAATTTCATGCAATTTCAACGCGTATTCAACTCATAATAATATTTTTAACCTAGCACACAAACTTGCAAAATTCTGGCAACAAGAAAAAACTTATGCAATCCGGATTTGCATTCAAATGTAAATCTTCCTCTTCATTGTTCTATTTTGAATATCTTCTATGGATGATGAATGATATTGTAGAAATTTTGAAAGAGATGAAAATTATGATGGTAAATCTAAGTGATATTCGACTAACAGTTAATTTCTAGAGTGAGGTTGTGCCAACACTACTGGGAGGAGTCTATAAAATTGTCTATCAAGAAGACAACTCTAGAGAGAACTTTGAACAAGTATAAGTGTCTCAAAATTTGGACAACATTTCATTAATCAAATAAAAGTTAAAAGTCATGTACAATAGATTCCTATTTATAGGAGAAAGTGTCTCAAAATCTTTCAAATGAGACTATGACAAATGTCACCACCTTATTGATGCAAATCATTTCCATTGGGAGAGTGAAAAGTGGCATGCCTTCATTGGAGTAAAATCCTCTCCATTCGGAGAGGACATGTGGACACGGTTTTACTATTTTACACCCTACCTTCTTTTCTATTTACACCCTACTCTACTTTGGCCCAAAATACAAGGTTCAATACTTCCTAATTACTCTATACAGTTTTTACAAGACTAAAAAGAAGAAAAATATTTTACAATCTCTTCAATAAGGCTTGATATTTGTCTATCTTCTTAGTTGAAAGTTTTGAGGTTGGATGGTTTTCATCCAAACCTAAAGATTCCAAAAATTGAACAAGACTTCCATACAAAAGAGTATTGATGTATTAAGAAACTTACTACTGAACTATTAGTAAGTCATGAACTCACTCAAAAAATGAGAAAAACATAGAAAAGCTAAACACAAAAATCTCATTGAAACATTTTATCAAACAACTTCTATGTTTTCAGCTAGACATTTTATGAAACAACTTATAAGTTAAGTAAAACTCATGAAGATATAACATGACGTTGAACAAGACATGAACTGATCATAAAATGAAAATCAACATCTAATATCAACTTTTAACTGATTAAAACTTAAAGAAAGACTTGAACAAAACAAACTCAACATGCATGCAATGGAGAACCTAACTGACTCGGTTCAAGGAATTTGAGTGGTTTAAATTGATTAAATGCATTGAAATCCAATTTTATTTAGTAGATTAACTTCAAAACATGTAAGAATTTTAGAAAACAAACAGATAGAATTAGAACACAAGGATTTTAAATTTTTGACCAAAGAAGACTTAGCTTTGGTGTTGAATCATGGCTCTGATGACCAATTGATGGATAACTCCTTTGCTCCATGCTTGTTCTCCGATAGAAATGTAGGAACGAATGAGAAAATGTAGTGGAATTGGAATGTTTTGGAAGAATATTGGAATAATGTTGAAGAGGTTAGGCCAAACTTATGCAAATTCCCTAGACTAATTCACTCTCAAAGTGTTAGCAAGGGATTGAGACTTTTGGAAAGAAAAGCTTAAACAATTTTGATATAAATTCAGTAGTCGTCAAGTTTGCATTTTATGTAGACATGCTGCCTATTTATAGAGTAGGAAGCTTGCAAGCCAAGCTTCTAACCCTAAAATGTAGGAGAAGCTAGGGTTAGAAACCCTAACTTGATGCCTAAGTCTTATAACCCTAGCTTGGAGTACAAACTTATCATATGATTAGGGTTAGGTGTGTTGCTTCTCATCCTATGTTATGGTTTGAAACAAACCCCTCCTCTGTGACTCTGACACAAAACCCTACTCTAATCATCCCAGAATTATAAAAACTCAGGAATATCCTATACTACTCTATACATGTGTGTACAAGGCTTAAAAGAACGAAATTTATTCTTTCCTGCATCCTCTACTTCATTCTTTTTAGCTTGAATTGGTGGTGTTTAGATATACTTCCATCAAGTGTTCTAAACCTTTGTGAGTTATTAATCTCAATGGGAGATTAAGAAGATGTTACCTGGAAAGGTTTGTCAACTCATGTAACCTGAAGAGCTTTGTTAACTCAATATAACTTGGAAAGATTTGTCAACTCGTTGTAATCAAGTGATTTTATTAGTGGAACCTCCTAAGTGGTTGCTTAAGAGAGAAATGTATGTAGCTTAGGATTTGGGGTAAACCAGTATAAAATATGTTTATTGTTTTACTTTATGCTCGCTAGATGATTCCACTACACAATATGTTAGATGGTCTACTAGACAATTTATTTTTATCCATTGTTAAAAGATTCTAAGGCTCCATTCAAACCTTTCTGGAGCCAGTTGTTCCTAGACTAAGATTCAATAAAAAAAAAGTGAAGAACAAAGAACTAGAAAGAACAAAGAACTAGAAACACTTATTTCCCCCCTTTTTTGACATCATAAAAAAGAGATCCTAGAAAAGATGAATCATGACTATTGCGGTGGGGTGAAGGTGGTTCCTGAGATGGTTGAGGAGGGTTAAAAGGTATTTTGAGTTGATTGAGGATTTTGAGGAAGGAGTTTTGAATCTGTGTACTTTGGACTTTGAACTTAATGTCCTTAGATATTTTCCAATAAGGTGGGATGAAGAACATATGATTCTTTAAAAACGATTGAATCATAATGTTTCCAATTTGCAATAGATTGTCTATAACTGCATTTTACTTGTTAAATGATGGAGAGAGATGACTCAACTTTTGATTCATAGGGCATAATTTTAGAGAACCATTTGGCTTACTTGTTTTGACCAACCTAGAGGTGGCTAGGTAGGGTTTGGTTAGGTTAGGGAGCCTAGGAAGGTTTTACGGATAAATTGGTTGCGACCATGTTGGAGGGTCTAACATGACAATGACATCATTTGGAAAACTAAGGTATTCTAGTGAAGATTGGAAGGTTGAGGAAGGTTGAAGTGCCCATGTGTGGCAAGTTATGGTTTCGTAGGATGAGAAGGTATGGGAGTTAGGTTTCTATGAATTATGAAGTTCAAGTTTAGGTTTATAATCTTTGTTCTATGGAAGGTCTAGAAGAGGTTAAGTGATTAAGGTAGAAGGTATTGATTATGTTGGAAAGGTGTTAAAGTTCATAGATGGTGGGGAGGTAGGCACTTCAAGAGAAGAAATTATCAAGTCAAGGCTTTGATTACCTTAGACCCGATGGGTGTTGGGTGAGGAATTCATGGAGGTCAATCCAAGCCACTAGAACATCCATGTTAAGAAGAGAGAAAACAACATTTCAGAAGATATTTTCTAGAGATTTCTTCTCCTTTAGCCCTGTAAAATTGTATAGAGTAGTTAGAATTTATTTTCAGTCTTTATATTTTGGATTCTAATTAGAATATGATTTTGGGCCTTGTATTCTAGGTCAAATTAATCTAGTATTTTGGGCCTTAAAAGGCCAAGAGGAGATGCTTACATGGAACTCACACGACGCCATCTAAGATGCCAAGTAAGCACCTAGTCCTTCCCTTCTTCAAAAATGACTAATGAAGTTCCTGCATGTCACATGCTTCTCCTTAGGCGCCACTTGTCATGACTCTTCAACATCCTTTTGCCACTTGGCTTCCTATGAATGGAGAACTTCTTAGAGACTAGGATTGCCACATGGCAACCTACCAATGGAGAGGATTTTAGAAGATTCACTAGTCACTTTATGAGTCACAAGAACTATAAATAAATGTGCTTGTCTTGTAAATAATTTAGACTATGAATTGAGTATTGACTTGCTGCCAAGATTGATTTTACATTCCTCTCTTAGTCTGTCTTATCTCTTGCTCTCACACTCTTAGTTTGCGAAGCTTAGAAACTTGCTAGAAGGTTGGTCTAACCTCCTTCCTAGCACTATTCTCCTACCCATTTTCCAAAGTTTTACCCATTTTTTATCCTTTCATTTCACTGCCATCATCTTTTCCATCCAAAAATCACTTTCAGTCGAAGAAATTTTCAAGGAGCCAAGGAGAACTCCATCAGAAATGTTGTGTAAAGGTTGTGCTTACTGTTGAGTAAATAACAAAGTATGAACAACAACAAAAGTAACGAGAGATCAACACATACTATTACACTCCTCCTACTTAGGTTATCTTTTGTGGCTACCTTATTTATCATTACTCTCCATGTAAGGTGTTATGCAAATGGGATAATCTTCAAACTCCATAATGAAGTAAAATAGTCTTACTCTCCAGTAGTGTTGGCATTCAGTTTCTTATATGTCATTTTTACCATGTATGTGTCATCATTTTCATCCATCCACGTTCACGAGTTCCACTATTCCTCTTCACCTGGACTTGTGAGCTTAAAAAAATATGCTTGAATTTTGTCCTGTTCAAACTAATCTCTCCTCCAATTTATACTCCACTCCCACAAGTTACCATTCCATCTCCCTAGTTACCCTAATGTTGCTTCCTTCATGTTGCATTAGCATACATTCTTGAATATTTTTACTTGAGTGGCTCCTTACCTAACCATCTGTCCTCGCATAATACTATCATACTCCTTTCCCCAACTCTCCATCCTACACTATCCACTTTCGTATATCTTATATAAAACATAAAACTCTCAACCACCATGACTCTCCTTTGTTTTCTTTTTTCTTTTTTAAAACTTCATGTTAGGCATTACTATGAAACCTGACATCTCAATTAGGATAACACCCTAGATTTCAATAATCATCTGTCATTACAAGAAAAAATATTATAAAAAAAAAAGACTACAAACTGGTATGGGGGGACTAGGCCAAGACCCATACAAAGAAAAACACAAGAAACCTAAGAAAAGCAAAGCATAGGAGTTTCACACCTATTATGAAAGAACTCCATATAAACACTAGGAGACAAAGTACAATACCAAACCCAATCAAGCTGATGAAGGAAACCCAGATTAGCTAACTTATCCGCATAATGATTCCCTTCTCTAAAGATATGAGAGACTTTAAAAGCAATACTCCGACAAAAACCAAGGAATTTATTCCACCTATTCCTAAGGATCCAAGACCAAAAGATTATTTTTAAAAACATCACGAACCAAAGTAGAATCACTTTCCAAAACAGATAAGATTATAACCTCTATTTGTGCTTCTTCAAGAGCAAGAATAGTCCCATAAATTCAGAAAACAAAGAGGACTGTACACCAAAATAAACAGAAAATTGTTCATATATTCACCTCTACTACCTCTGAAAATACCTACGCTCGACCTAGAAAACTCCATGAAACTCCATCAGTATTCACTTCGTATACTTCAGAGAAAACTCTCACCTACCATGACTCTCCTTTTTTTCTCTCACATTGACATTCAAGTTTTTCCAGGACCCACACTTCGACCAAAGGAAATTGACATTTAACATCCTATCCATGGCTCTTTTCTGTACTTCACGTCTACCATTCAAGAGTCTCCAAGAACATGACTTTGTTATTAAAATTAATACTTTATATTTGTCATGTGCATATTCTGAGTTATAATAATTGTCGGTCACTAGTAAGCATGATCATGAATCGGTTCCACCATAAAACATCCTAGATTACCATTGTTTTCATTGCCATGTGTTACCTCACGACTTCAGTGTCACCACCCACAATAATCTTTGGAACAATGCATTTATTTGACAGATTTTTATTTTTTTTTTAATTTGGCAGCACAAGCTTTGTTAAAAAGCTCTTTGTAATTAGTATTTTAGTATATTCCACATGTTTATTCTGTAAAATTTACAATAATAAAAAAAATGTTTACAATTAACATTCTTAAGAAATAAATATTTTTACATTTGTAAACTTTTATTTAGGTTATATGATAACATTTTTATTGTTAGCTAAAATTATTTTAAAACTATTGATCATTTCTTCTAAAAAATTTCAATTTTATTTAAAATTAAAATGAAAGAAAAAGTGCTTAAAAGTACTTTGATGAGAATGGTGTAATAGTGGCTCCGCATTGCGCTCATGCGTTATGAACTATTCATGTAAGGAAGCATGTTTACGTTTCCAAGAATATTTCATGGAAGGAAACTCATGTTTGAAACCATGTAAAAAACAAGCTGGTATTAACTATTATTTAGAGTTATATTTTTCTAAGAAAAAATATTTTATATTTTAATTAGGAAAACTCTATGACTAGCTTACACTACAAGAAAATCATTAAATAAAAAATAATTAAAGAGAAATTAATTTTAGAGAAAAATAATTACTTACTATATTGACAAAATTATATACTGTTTTGCAAACTATTTTTTTATATTTAAAATACTTTTTATTGATAAAAAAATTATAAATCAGTGTTTAGATTGGTATCTATCATTAGCTACCCAAATTATAACTATTAACTACTTTAAATTCTAAATTAGTTAGTACAAAAATTAATTTATAATTTAAGATAATTACTAGTTAAAACCCTAGTAATTAATGTTAGATATCAATATAGAAATTAATTTATGAATTTTTATTAATATTATAAACTATTTTAGATACTAATAAATTTTTAAGTTTATAAAATAATATCTAATTTAATTAATATAGTAATTAATTAGTTTTGATCTCTAAAACTATAAAAATAATTTTTCTGTAGTGTTAATAGACTTTTATATATTTTTTTTATTTACATGTTGTTGTATTGTGAATATAGTCCTACATTGTTTAAGAGTCGAGATTAATGAGAGTTTAAATACACCTTTTTTTCTTTAACCCATTGATACATCTTTTAAGGATAATTTTCATAAAACAAAAGTGAAGGATCGCCTAGTTCCAACACTAGATAACTAGAACAAGGAAAAGCAAGAAAAGGTGATGATCTAGGGAAAATATTTTACATTTTAGATTGCTTAAGATTTAGAAAAGGGTGTTGTAATGGAATAAGAAAAGGTAATTGGTTTGGCATCTGCAAATGATTTCCCTTTCCACGTTAAAGAAAGCAAGAAATAAAGGTGAAAAAGAGAGAAAGAAGACTCAAAATTTGGATAGAGATGGGTATGGGAAGTTTCATAAATTAAAATTAATGATTGCCCACCACCTACTTTGTAGGACACTAGTAGAGTTAATGAAGTAGGGTCTCAAATGTTCCCACATCACATAATGCTTTCCATAACATATCATATCATATCTTCCACTATATTCACATTCATTGCTTTCGTGTACAACAAAACAAAACAAAGTTTTGGTTTCAAGTCAAAGTGCTCAAGAAACATTTTAGGGTCTTCATTTTTTAGAATGCATAAAAAAATTATATATACATATGATAAAATAAAAAATTTCACAACTATTATCAATATTATATATTTTTAATAAGAAAACAAAATGTTGAAATAAACACTAATTAGTTAACAAAGTATTAATGACTCAAATGATGTTTACACTACTCAATTTTATTATTTTTTACTTTAAAAAAAATAAAGAGTGTCTCTTTATGTTTAGAGTGTGAACACTTCACATTTGTTGTGTTTTCATATTTGAGAGTTGTTTTTACTTTTTTCCGTTTTGCTCTTATAATTGCTTTTGTCTTACTCTTTGCTCCTTAAGACAATCTTTATTACAAAGCATTATACCTTCTCATTGTCCTTGCTTCCACTATCTTCATGCAACTCCTCATCCCAACCATCTCACCATGAAATATTACCACCTTGTTCTTTCTTCCACCCCACAACATTGCTAGCATCAAACAAAAGGCATCCGAGGAGTGGTTTGGTAAAGAATAACGTATTGTACTTCCGAGCGATAATTTTCTAGTTGAACTTGGTTGGTTGGTTATAACTGGATATAGTCTATGGAATTAGTTGAATCAGTATAAAAATATTGAGTATATGTTTATTTCTTAATTTTTTACATTACATGTGATAGTTGTTTATCTAACTAAAGGAAGGAAAGTTAAAATTGAACTTACGAAACTATTTGTTATATCATAGTATATGTATCTACGTATTGTCTGACCATGCGTACTCAGATGATACAAACGAAAAACTGTAAAAATTTAAAATACAATTCAATTCTCTCTTCTTTGTTATTTCTTATTTTTTGCAGTTGGTATCAGAGTTCAACCTCTAAAGGGTTGTGCATCTGACAACTTTAGAAGAAAAAATCCAATAATGATAAGTATGGAACCATAACTGATTGTTGAAGGAGCTTCACTCTCCAAATTCCTGAATTCTTGGGAGAAGACTTTCCATACTAGAAAGATAGAATGGAAATGTACATAAAGTACACACATTATCAGCTATGGAAAATCATCACAAAAAGAGACATAAAAATCACTTCCCTAGAGGAGGGTTGGGATGAAGAAGATATAGTCAAATACAACTTAACAATAATGTGAGGTACACATTTATTTCTACACTTTTAAAAAATTAATATAAGAAAGTGTGCATAATAAAGACTACAAAGAAGATATGAGATTCCTTAGTGCTTAACTACGAAGGGAATAAAAATGTTCAACTTTGAAAAGTTGTCACCCTCACTCGTCAATATGAATCCTTCACCATGAAGGATAGAGAAAGCATTGACAACATGTTTAGAAGAATGAAGGTTCTTCTCAACAAATTAGAAGCCCTTGGACAAATCTTCTACAAAGCATAAATAAATCTAAAGTTGTTGAAAAACATGCCCAAGATTTAGAGTTAAAGACAACAACCATAAGAGAGGCTCGAGAACTAAAGAAGCTTACATGAGACGAACTACTAAGAATCCTAAGAGTACATGAAACACATCTTTAGACAACAGTTAGAAAGAAGCTTCAACCTCATTGGATCAAGGATTGAAGGATAAGTTAAAGTCAATCCTTATCATAATAAAGAAAACTAGAGTCCTAAAAACACTAGAAGAAGCTAAAAGAGAGAAACATGAGTATGAATCATAAAACTCAATTGATGAAAATATATCTCTCATGTCTATAAAGTTTAAGCATCTGCTTAAACAAAAGGGACATTGATACAAAAAGTTTCCTCTTTGAAGGAAAGAAGGGTTGTACAAAAAAAAGAGGATGAAACATCTCAAAATGTCTATTATCAATGCAACAAACCTAGTCACAAGAGGTTTGAAGGTCCCAAGTTGCAAAAGATATCAAAGCTTAAGAAAAATGGGATAATGACTACATAGGAATACAAACTCTGAATCAGACTTAGAAGTAGATGAACATGTCAACCCACGTGTCTGATGGCAGACACAAATAAAGAGGTATACTCATTCCATAAGGCACGAGTGTATTTTTTGAAAAAATACTCGTTAAGCTAGGAGTGAATTGTGTTAAAATACTAAAGGGAATAACTAGAAGTGGCTACGAACACAAAGAATACTCACATTGTACTTTGCAACATTAGTCTACTTAATGAAACTCAATCTATTGATTGAGAATTAGATGTAGTATATTACGACAGACGAACATGCAAAAATATAATGAATGTTTGTTCTCGCTATTCTATCTCTCTATATTTATTTTATCTTTATTTACACTAACGAATGAGAAAAGTTGTTAAGTGATCATGTGCAATTAAAACAAATTTAAACAAGAAAACCAATTAAGTGTTAAAGTTGTTCTATAATGCTTGGTCATAAGAAATTATTATCATTTAATTACTTGAATATACATAAGTAAATAAGTTAGATTGAAAAACTTCATTTAAGATGCTTCAATAGACAAAACTATAGTAAATGATCATTGAATATATAAAACTATCTTTTAAACATTTCATATGCCATATTTGTAAATGCCTAAAAGTTTTCAAAATACAATTCAATCATCTTTAATTCAAGATAATATTAATTTTACAAAATCCTAAGAAAAGTATAAAGTTTTTTGTCATGGACAGAGTAATTATTATGACTACCCTTCAATTTTTTACTAAAGTACATGTGATATGTCCTTAAAATAGTTCAGTCACATTTCCTACATTGAAAGCATCAAACTCAACCAATGAGATAATGGCAAATATCAATATATTGATGTTGATTCCTTACCTAGAATACTTTAGAAACATTACCAAAAATAAAGATAATGCTCTAGTCTAAATGTAATATCCTATATTTTGGGTATAATTATTTGAATAAATTATCATAATAGGACTATAGAAAGTATATGTTAATTGTGAAACTAAGTAACTTTTATTTGTATAAGAAATTGAGGATATTCTATCAACTAAAATACTTTTAATAATCTCATATAAGTCTGTAAATATTTTTGGTTGCAATGAGGTCTCTAGTCAACTAATTATGTTGATTGTTGTAAACACCTTAAACTTCAATGTAAATTAATTACTTAATTTATAATTACTAAATTGTAATGTAACTGGTTTAATATTTGATTTTCGATATGAATTTAATTAATTTGTTTATATATAAATTAAATAAATTTCCTTAGACAATTAGAATTAAATTATTTTAATCAAGATTTGAAATTTAGTTTAAAAATATCTTTTTATTATCAATATTTATAATATAATTAATTAATAGATTAAATATGTTTTTCGTTTTTACATAAAAATTTGTTTTAGTTCCTAATCGAAATTCTAGACTACTTTATTTCTTGTAATATAGAAACTCTTTGGAATAAGTTATCATAAGTAAACAATGGCAATACCAAACGAATTTTTAGTTTGGAGTTTATAATAATGTCCATGTCAATGATATTGTGCATACCAGAAAACAAATTCAGGGACTAAAAATATTTTTTACTCTGACTTAAAAATATTAAGAAATAAATCAAAACTAATGAGTAATGAGAAATAAATCAAAACTAATGAGTAATGAGAAATAAATCAAAACTAATGAGTAATGGAATTAATTTGAACATCCAATAAAGAACTTGATTAAAAATAAATCAAAGTCTCAAAAGAATTATAAAACATGCACAATATCTTTTTTTTCTTTATTTTTCTTATCACACTTTATATGAACGAAAGCTAATTAGGCATTCATCCACCATTAAGTAATTTAATTTGTGCTTTTAATTTCTCAAGACTCAAACACAAATTTAAAGAAATTCTGAAAACATAAATACTTACCTAGTTCCTAATTTTGTAACCTCAAAATCAAAGTAAACTAATGAATGTAAAGACATAAGCTAGATATTAACTTATCAACCTAGTGATATTAAGTTTCATTTCAAGCTAATATATACCTAACTTCTTAAGTATCCTCTGAGTTCCATCATGCAGACAAAATTTAATCATTCCAATGTCAACAAAGACTTGTTATCACCAAAGAAAACAAATCCTCCTTCATGTTGTGCAAACTGCTAGAACCACAGACAATTAGGTTTCACGTTAAACAAATAACCAAAATCTATGATCCATTTACAATCATCAACACTACTCGACACCATGATGACCTTTGATGATTCATAATTGTTTTCCACCAGAGATGTTTCACCAAATGTAGAACCCAAACGATCTATCAGGATTTTCAGCCTTCTTTTGCTTTTGAGGACAAAACTTTCTTGTGTAACCTTCCTTTTAACAGTGGTAACACTTGTAGTAGATGTTTACTACCTTTCCATCATGAGTCTTGGACTTTGACCTCCATCTAACTCCTTCATTATTATGGTTAAATGATCTCCCCCTTGCTACCAGGCCATCTCTAGCATTGGACGCCTTAATGTCAAACTTCTCATTCAACTCTTTCGATTTCAAGGAAACCTAAATCTCCTTAAAAGAGAGAGGTTCTCTTCCATACAACAAGGTCTCCTTGAAATGATCATGATTCTTAGGCAGGGAGCACGACAATAGCAAAGCTTGATCTTCATCATTAATCTGGACATCAATATTTCAAGATCAAGAATCAAGTTATTAAATTTGTCGAATTGTTCATTGATTGCCTTATCACTACTCATCTTTTACGAGTTCAACACTTGCTTAAGGTACAAACGATTCACTAGGGACTGCATCCATAACCTTGTTGCTCATTCAAAACTTGCCTTAACACCTTGTCACCAAGACTCGAAACAATTACGTTGTGGTCCAACAACGTAGTTTTGTCCTTCTCAATCATGGTTCTATCAAGCTTGGATTCACCTTCCAAAGCTTCAAGAAGGCCCTGTAGAATCAGAAGAGCACGCATCTTCAACTGCCATAACCCAAAATCATTCAAACCAATAAATTTCTCAACTTCATACTTTGCAGAAGTCATGATGATTGAATTTCCTTCTATCCACGCTCACCACACTAGTTTGTAATGAAATATATACAAGTTCACTAGACTATCTACCACACACAAACGCTAGACGATAATGAAAGAAAATGCAAGAACAAACATAAGGTAAACATGAAAAGTAAACGAGGAATCACTAACTTTCAAAGGACTTGTCAAACTATTGCAAAGTCATGTGCATAATGATTTAATTAGGTGATAAAAACACCAAATGATGATAGAAGTTAAATTGTGCAACACACATCCAATCAGAAGCTCTAGTCAAGATAGACGGTCTTGTACCGCCAAATACTCTAACCCCCAGAAGACGGTCTACTGCCTGGTTTAGGAACCTTTAAACATAAATTTTTACTTAATCAAACTTTCACGTTCTTGATATATATTTTGTACCTTACATACATGAACCATCATGCATGAATAAAAACATACCCTCAGTCCTACAATATTCCCAAATTCCCAAATTGGGTTTATTCTCAACTTCTCATAGTCCACAAATTAAACTCCTCTATTATTACCCATTGAACAACAAATTTATTGCAGATTGACTTGATGATGGGTAAGATGATGGGTTTATACATGCCACCCAACCCACCAAATCAAAGTGGCCGACTCCCAACAAGTTTTGCCAATACTCTAAATGCAAACCCTTTACATTAGAAAAGAAAAATTCCATATCAGAATATCCAATAAGAACCTCTAATATTGGTTCATCAATAATATATTATTAAGAACGGTTTGAAGAAACTATTTCCTAGAATAGTTTTATGATCTTAACGCCACAACACTAGACAGTAGAAGCAGCTATTAGATAAACCTTGTAAAAAGAAAATTCTCAACATTTACGCTAATTATTAAACTCCAATGTCATGTCCAAAATGGTTCTAACTTCATCCATCCAAATAGATTTTGTAGTTTATATTATTCTGGACAAGAGTGAGAAAGTATCAATAACACAGACTATCTTACTCAAATTCCACATCATCCGTGATTCATTTGTAAACTTTTTAGATCCTTGATTTGATTTTCGGGTATCTGAAACTTGAAGCTAAAGAAATAGCTTGCTTGCATAACGAAGAACCATCATCAGAAGTTTCCAAGGATTTCGCACTATCTGTCAGTAAAATTATGTCAAGAATCAAGGAACAATGTTAAAAGATAGAAACTAACACCAAATACTTGAGACTAACTTCAGAACAATATGGTGATATCAGCTGAAGAAATGCAGTTTCATACTTGCAACACTATTTAGTACGGATCCTTTAATGCTAAACATATTAAGAGTTTAATACCTGTTCTATTCATCTCATCAACAAATATCAGAGCTTTCATTCTGAGGGTGGTAGAGGCTCAATAAAGTTGAAATCCTTTGCCTCTGACATTTCAACTTCATATGAGTTGTTAACTGAAGATTTCTCATCTTCCATTGCCATCCGCTTCAGTTTCTCTTGTTTTATGTGGCGAAGCTCATATCTGATTAGCAGCAATGAAGGGAGTCATATTTCATCAAGCATGAATTGGACCAATTCTCCCCTTTTTTTGTTAATTTGTATCCATGCATACGTGATAGGCATTGTGAATGTGTGCAAGCACAAAATATGGGGTGAAGTGTTGAAACAAAGATAGCAAAATTCTCAAAGCAGCTACTATCTACAAAATAAGTAGCCAAAACTTCAGAGTAATTCAGTTTTACAAATTTGCAAATAATCATACAAGAATTTGTACGACTTACTCAAGAACATGGCTCCTGGCAAGCTTAAAGTAAATTTTCCAGAATTGATTTTCCTTCAAATGGCGTGGACACAGTACATATCTCAGTTGAGATATTTCCTGGAATATAACAAAAATCATAATTATTTATTGTACTAATTGAATGGCTTTCTTTTTCCTCGTCATCCAACTATAAAATTATATATATTAATATTGTTTTGAATAAAGTCAAATCAAAATTTATTAATATATGTCACACTACCACCACTGATTATAAAAAAAACAACAAAATGTTACCTAACTGAACTTCTTTAAAAACATATAGTACCAAATTGAGACTTTTAAAACTCTGATAATGGACACATTAGCTAATTCTATTAATAAATAACGTTTTCAAAAACATTAAATACTAAATCGGGACTTTTAAAACTTGATGTACCAAAATGTAAAAATACTAACATAAATGACTAAAAGTAACATTTAGCCTTCAAAAAACTATTTTAGCCAGTGTACATACATACATATATATACACATATACATACATATACACACACACACACACACACACATATATATATATATACATATACACACACCTATGAGAAGTTTATCCAAAGCATATAATTTGTGAGAATAAGTTCATGCTTTTGTTGATGCCTACAAGTAATAACTATCGACAAATAATAACATCAAAAAAAAAAAACTTAATGACTTTGGAACATCAATGTAAATCCAGTAACCTAATCAGAGATGACAGTATAGCTAGAGACTCTGAAATGCCCATATAAATTCCAATTGATACCCTCGATAACTCTTGGTAACAGTGACTCAACTGTATCATATCAAGCATAAAGATAGACAATTCCCTTTTTCGTTTAATTTTTATATAAAATATTTTCTAAACAAGGAAAGTAGATAAAAATTGAGCATTCAAATACTCATATAGTCACATGTATGTAAAAGAATGGGGGAGATGGTTAGTACAATTAGGATATTAAGTAGTTAGTTAGGGGGTTAATGAGAGAGGTACCCGTGAAAATAAAATTGAAAAAGTAATAGAAGTCATGCCTATTCCCTTGAGGAAAGGAAGAAGATCTTCTATAAGGTATCCTATTTATCAAGTTGTGCAAACTGATCTTCTACCTGCTAATGTTGGAAGTGTAGTCAGTAATGTTATGCATGACCCCAAGAAAGGCACCTATAGGCAGTCCATAGGATCCTCCAATATTTGAAGGCAAGTCTAAGGAAATCATTATTATTCAGGATAGCAAGTACATTGTCCTCCGTGGAGATATATACAAATGCAGACTATTTCAAGTCAGTCTTGGATATGAAATCCACTTATGGATATTGCATATTATTAGAAGGAAATCGAGTTACATGGAAAAGAAGCAAATATAGATGTTCAATCTTGAGCACAAGCAAAATTTTGAGCTATGCAACACAACATGTGTGGAGGATTATGGATGAAGATTATTCTTGATGACTGCAAAGAAAAGTATGAGAAGCAGACGATGAGGGTGTTTTCGAAAACAGTTCAACAATTAGAATTGTCCATAATCCAATTCAACAGAACAGAACAAAATACAGAGAGATTGACAAACTTTATTCAAGAAAAGTTAGACAGTGGTGGTCTTTTAGCTACTACAGATGTTCTTATGAGACTCCAACTAGTAAAAGTCTTCACCAAGGTGCTTCTCATTGCTTAGTTTCACTAACTTATGACTCATGCACATCCTGTATAACAATTGCATTAATAATTTATCATGCTTACAGCTGCTGAATCTAAATGGGTTAATTTTACACCCAATCATCTTAATTGACTACAGCATTAACAATCAATCAACAACCATGAGTAAAAGAAATTTGTTCAAATTTTATTCTCTTTTCCCTGGTTCTAGTTTAATTATTGAAACTGCTTCATTCATAATAATGAACAAATATTGCCAGGTAGCAGGAAAACAATCACTTTGTTATGTCAACAAAGTGATATCGATAGGCTAAATCTTATTTATCAGCTTTAACATTCAATAAAATCGATTTGGTAATAATAAATAGTATCAAAATTAAAAAATTACAGGTGTAAAAGGAAATATGAGTTCCGTAAGAGATAAAAGAGTACAAGGTTAAAAAAACATTTCCAGTCCCCCTTCACATCAGATAAACAGCAACCCCCTTGAAGAGATGAGCAGCAACAAACACAGGAGATTACCAGACAGAGGATTTATTGATGAATAACCCAGTTTTCTTCATTCAGATATGCAACTGGGTGCTGCCATATCATATCCTGTTATGCTTTTGGTTGAATATTGAACTTAAGTCTTTGGTCTTAGAAATTAGAAATTGGAAATTTACTCTGTGCATTCACCAGTCAACATAGATCTACAAGAAAAAGATTCACTTCTTGTTTTCTAGTTGTTTGTTGCTGCTTAAAATATTTTCAACAATAGAAGAAAAATAGAAACACGGGAGGAAGAAATAATAGGAACATTAAAAAACAAACCACACACCATATTATGATATTATTTTTGGGCACAAGATTGCTTCATTCTTCCTAATCTTCATTCTTGCTATATTTACAGTCATGTATCCTTAAGAAAAACTCATTATTGGCAAGACAAATTCCTAACATTTTCTCATGTTCCATGCTTTTTATGTCCTCCATTATCTAATACATCATGAACTTTTCAAATGGAAAGTCATGGGAAGTTTTTTCCTTGATAGTTGTTACCCAAATAAAATTACTTAGCACCACCATGTTAGTTGTCCACACATTCGAAAGAATGAGAAAAAAGAACAAATTGTTAAAATATAAAGATAAAGAGAAGCATTGAGCTGAAACCGTCTCTTTTTGTGACAACATGGATGATTTATTTAAATTGAAAACTAAATAAATACAATAAATAAATAAAAATTGATATCCTTTAATAATAAGAATATGATCCTACAATATATAGATTCAATCTTGATATTTCTTCTTATAAAGATATGATCTCGACATCTGTGCTTATAAAGATATGATTCTTACTTTTGTAATCACAACAATGCCCCTCAAGCTAGTGCATATAAGTCATATGTGCTCAGCTTGCTAGAAATGTGGTTGATCCTTGGGTCTCTCAGATATTTGGTGAATTCGTCTATCCATTGTTCGCTAGAATTGACTAATCTAGTAGTGATACCTCTAGAGTCTAGTTTTTCCCTTATGAAATGACAATCTATCTCAAAATGGTTGGTTCGTTCACGAAAGATAAGATTAAAAGCGATGTGTAATGCGGCCTACTTGTCACATGTAAGAGGCATTTGAGAATATTCAAATTTTCGCTCTTTGAGAAGTTCCTTTAGCCATGATCTCACAAGTGACTAAAGTCACTCCCCTGTATTTTGCTCTTGATCATGCCACAACATTCTTTTCTTGCTTTTCCAAGATATTAAATTACCCCCTAAATAAGAAGAAAGTACCCTAAAGTAGAGCATTTATCACTATTTGAGTATGCACAATCAACAACAAAATACCCAATGATTTGACTATTCCCCTTATCTTCATAATTAAAGTCTTTGCCAAGAGCATTCGTAATATATATTAGTATTTGTACAACTACATCTCAATGGTCTTGACAAGGGAGAATTCAAAAATTGACTACGGTTACTGCAAAGGCAATGTTAGCACAAAACACAGTGAAATAATTTAGCTTGACAATCCAAAAATGGTCACTTAGAGAGCAAAACAGTAAAATAATGAATGATCACTTCACTTCATATTATTCAAAGTTCTTTAATGACAATCCAAATATGATCAAATCAAACCATCCATGAGGTGATTGCTTAAGGCCATAAAGGAACCTACAAAAGCAATACACCTTATCAGACAACTCCCCCTGAGCAACACATCCAGGAGGTTGCTCCAGACCTTCTCACTAAGTCTCCTATTTTGGGAGGTTACTTTATTCACAGAAAACTGAGCAAAGAACAAACTAGATAATTCCAAGAACAAGGATATGCACCTGTGGGGAAAACTTCTAAACCAATCCAACATGGGTATCACACGGGATCTCTACAAACATCTTGCATTTCACCAAAAGGCCTTAAGGTGATTGGCAGGATCTAAGACTGCTATAATCATTTAAAGCCAACATAGGCAAATTGTCTGTTTGTACAAAGACTATGGTCTCATAAATGATGGTTCCAAGCCAGGGGAAAGAAGGGTTTTGCTAGAAACTCAATGTAAACTACTTGAAATCCTTAACATGGATCGCTCACCACCACTTACATCATCCAGTGGAATGCAACTTTTGTTGTCATTGTCTATGTAGTTTCCCTTGTGAAAAGAATAAATATGATTAGAGCTTTGCTCCTTTAAGTGGGGCCACTTGACTCCAGTTAGAATAGACAGGTTCGATACCAACCTGATTGGTCAATCATCAGAAAAAAAAAAGAAAAAAAAAAGACTACCAGCTAATCACCAGGATGAGTACTAAGCAATGTCATGCAAGCAAACCATAATAAAATACATGATTTTACAGGTTAGATTAAGGAGTGTCATCAACCTTGCAATATTTGGGATACAGATGAAGGTAAAATCATGTATTTCTATAAGCGAACACAAGTAGTTTTACAGTTTAATACTTCAAGTGTTCAACATCAAAAATAAACAAGAACAGTTGAAGACAAACCTTGACTCTTGAGAGAACGAGGATTGCATGTCTCTCTTGCCACTCGGAGAGATCCTTTCGAACTTTGCTTGAAGAGGATTCAGTTTCCTCCCAATAACTGCCTTCATCTTCATCTGCAACCAAAAAAACAAAATTGAATAAAAGAAAACTTTTTTCAAATAAAAAATAACAGATAAGTAAAGAATAACCCTGCAACAATATTGGGTGCGAAGAATAAGAATCTACAGCTTCCAATTCCAATTTCTAACAACTGGGGTGAATGGAAAAACAGGCAATGAAAATTCGAAAATTGAAAATCAAAAATTCGTAATCACACAATTTTTCTTTCAATTAAGGGACAAACATTGGAGGGAAACCTTTGACAGGGAAATTCTTAAAGTTGTCAAGGGTGAAGGATTTGACGTGGTTGATGAGTTCCTCGGTGATCCCATATACGCTTTCTTCTTCTTGTTGTTGATGCTGAACTTTGGAATTGGACTGTGTTTGGGTACTTGGGGTTTTGCTATTCCTTGAACTCCTAGAAAGGCTGCGGCTAAGCCAATTCATCTCTATGCAGTTCTGATGAGTTGTTACATTGGAAGAAAGAGTTCAGAATTTGGCATTTCAAAGCATGTTTGTAAACATTAAACATTAAGCATTTCAAGTTTTATACCTCGGATCATGTTACATCTGAAATCTATCAAAAAAACATTTTTTAAAAAAAAATATTTTTATAAATCTTTATCTTTTAGTAGTATTTTTCCTTCTAGTTTTGAATTTTTTTAATGTAAAAGCTAAATTTAATTTCTTAGAAATGACATTAATTATCTTAAAATAACTTTTCGATAAACTGGTCAGTAAAAAACAATTGTTTTGAATTATAATTAAATTTTATATTTGTTATGAAAACTCATATGTTATTGCATTTACATATTCGTGTTTTTATTCTGCTATTGATTTTAATTTATACAACTTTTAAATAGTATTTCTATGTTATTTTTTATTTGTGTGACTTTGTTTATGATATGATAATTAGACCATTTGCATTCTACTGTAATGAAAACAATTGAATATATAGAGGGAAATATTAAAATATATTAAATTATATATCTTAAAATATATGTATTATATAATCCATATTTACATGGGTTTAAAAAAACTAAAAAAATAATTAATATCGTCTAAGATAATAATGGTAAATAGAGAAAATATTTGAAAATTATTTTGATAAAGTGTTTATAATATAGTATATAAACATAAATATATTTATATCAAGTTTTAATATATATTAATATATGAATATAGTACTTATTTTCACCATCACATAAATCACACTTCATGGTCTAACTTCGCCCTTTATCAAAATTGTCTTTACCAAAATTGGTAGTATAGAGTTGTTGAGACAATTTAGACATTTGTTTTGTCAGTTCTTCAATCTATTATGTCGAAATTTTATTTTGAACTAAAATTGCATTAGTAGTGATCAAGCACTTATTTTTTCTTAACAACTTGGCTATCATGTTGCATTTGATAATTTGTTAAGGTGTCAATAATCCTTGTAGTTTGTTTTTACAACCATCATGGTGCCTCCGGCTACTACATCTAAGATCATCTTTGTATCAAGCTTTAAACAATTATGAAAGATGATAAGTTGATTTGGACACCTTCTAAGCATCATCTTGAATCAGTTTCACAAAATGGTTCATTTGGCAATTGTCTAAATGTGGAGATGTTTGACCTAGCTTTAATAAAAAGAGTGTGGGAAGAATCTATTGAGAAAATTTTCTTCCACATCACTTCAGTTGTTTAAACTTCGATTTGGATGTGATTTCAATCACTCTTTTGCTTTTCCTACAAATGAAAATGGGAATAAACATATGACTTTATATCACCCTCTTCAAATCCCATAGTTCCTATCAATTCATAGAAAGTAAATAAATGAGTATATGGATCCTCATTATCCATTCATGTGAATTGGTGGTTACTAACTAGGCATATGTTTGCTTCATCTCTAATAATATATCTTAAACCTTGCTGCATAGCATAATCTCCAAGTGTTCTTTTTTGATGATTTTTCATTCTTCCCTCAGCATTGTTCCTATCTTCCACCTGCTCAGCCATTTGTTCTGAGACTTGATTAATTTAAGTCGTTTGAACTTGTGAAGATGATGAACTTTATTCCCGTTGCTCTTCTTCTTTCTTGTTTTGCTTGAGCTTGTTCCTATCTTTTCTTAAAATCCTTTATATGTCCTGCTTAAAAAACAAATCTTCTGTGGAGGTTTTACCTTTAGTTAGCATAAATCAAAATTACAATAGAAATATTAAACTAATAAGACTAAATAATTCGAAAAAAACATATTCTATAGCTAGTATATTAATATTCATTCAATTACAATATATACTCCTTTAAAATGATTGACACAACTCCTGATTTCTCAAACTAGTTCCTGACAATGGCACCAAAAAATTTGATGGTTGTTTTGTTTTAAAGCTCGACTAGTGAACCGAATCAACTATAGTATAATTGATAAGTGGTTGTCGTATCCATAGATACTAGTAGTATGCAATAGGTGTATCCTTCACAAGGGTGCAAGTATTCATGATAAGTTGTTTAACTAATGGTAATTCAAGTAGAAAGCTAAAGCTAATGAGGTTAAAGCTTGGTGTAGAGTAAAAAGTTATTTTTAGATTTATGAAAGTGTTGGGATTGAACAAACTTTGTAAATCTCTTATACTCAACTAGCTATAAATAACATAAATTTCAAGTTCACTACTCCTTAATCAAATTACCATAATCAATTCATTGACTTACAATAGTTTGTTTCTACATTCTAACTAAAGTAGTTCAAGTCAAACACTCAATTTTGTTCCCAGATATTAAGCTACATGGATGATTGATTTAGTTCAAAGTATGAAAGTATTTCTTAATATCATTCAACTTCTGAGATCAATAATAATGTTTCCTCGCCTATCAAGCTTTAAGCGCAAATTCAAATCAAGGAACTTAAAGAAACATGCATTTATAAATAGCAAAGTACAAAAGTGTTACATTTTTCTAGCCTACTCATGTTTTCTATGATTAGAAATGTCAAATAAGATTTGAAAACATAAACTCAATGTCATAAATAATCTCAAGAATGTAAAAATTCAGTATGGACACTTCCCTGACACAGTGGTTCGTCTGGCGAGATCATTTGATGAGTTTGTGAGCACTAGGATCATCTAATATAATTGTTTTAGTTGTATCCTCTAACCTATCACCCGTTGTGAGCTTCTTATGAGTTTTGTCTTGTTTGGAAAATGTTTCTTCTTTGTAAGCTCTTAGAGATTTGTCTAATATTGAGATCAAGATTAGATCGTTATGGTCTTTACAGTGAGCATGTACCTCATTAGATCGTCTACTCTTGCTCATCTTTTATTAAGATCGTTTTATTGAGGCTTTTCAATGTTGACCTATTTGATGAGTCTTGATAGACCGTATCTCATTTTATAGTATCGTCAAACACTTGCTACAAAGCTTGATCGTTTTATAAGCTTAAGCTACTTAGAATTGTTTGGTGAGTATTCAACTAAATTTGCACACTTAGTAGTGTCATTACACATCTTAACACCTTATAGTGTTTGTTATCATCAAAATATATAGACTCTCGTGTCACAAGACTGTCTGATGGATGATAGATCGTCTAACGTCTTAACACTGGTACTTCAAAGGAGGTCGAAACAAAGGTACACCAAAGGAAAAATAATAGAACCTCAACTAACATACAACATTCAAAGATCCATGTTTGTTGTTGTTAGCAACTCATCTTTGAGCTTCTTTGTAAGATTTATCATGAGTAGCTAAATTTATCTTATTAGGATTGGAGAGCAATGTAATGTTTCATAAGGTGTTTTTATTTATGAATGCTTGTTCTTAAAATTCAGTTTATTTTATTTAATTGAATGCTTAATGCTTGAATGATGTTGGGAGACACGTTCATTTTATGAACTCTTTGAAATCAACCATGTATGTCAATGACTTGGAATGAAATTGAGTACTTGACTTGAACTATTCCATCTAAATGCAGAAGCAAGTTATTGCGAGTCAAGAATTGATTATGATAATTTGTTGTTCTAGATAACCATGATCAAGGAATTCACTTAGTTTGGTCACAAGGAATAATAAACTTGAATAACAAAGCATTTGTAAATAACAACAACAAAAAAAGATTTACAAATACTTCAATCCCAACACTTGTTTTGAATTATTAACCTTCTACTTTGTTTTGTATCGAGTTTCAATCTCATTAAATATATTACTTACTATTAAATTATCATATTCATTCTACACCATATATATATACTTAATCTTTATTGTATTTCCACCTCATTTTGAACTATATTATTATCTTAATTATTTTTAGTATATGTGGTTACGACAACACTCCTTTATCAACTATACTAGAGTTGAGTCAGCTCGTTTTTCAAAATTAGATTTAAATTAAACCAGCATCAGTAACTTAATAATATAAATTTGTGTTTCTTTCATGTCCATTCATCATCTTTTTTATTTTTCAAAGTTCTACCTAAAAGTTGTTACAACAGTATACACTTAGAGTCTTTCATTCAAATAATTTCTTATGTGATTCAAGCCCATTAGTTACCATTTCAATAATGTGCAAAACACTCTAATAACAATACGGGAAAAATAGAATATAAAACAAATTAATTAATTAATTTGTTGTCTTATATTTAAATGAATAGAGAAGATAACAAAGAGATTTTTTTTTTCTTACCCATCACATCTTCTCCTACATAAGTATTTTATTCTCATTCATCTTCCTATTGGGAATCTCTTTTTTTTCTTCTTTCTTAACTCTCTTTTCATTCTTTATCATACCTACTATTTTCTCTTTTCTTTTATGTCATTCACACATAACAATGACGAGAATTAGGTTTTATGTCTTATTGTCGATAGTTTTTTTTTATATAAATATATCAAGAGGGAATCCTATACTTTAATTTATATTTTTCATAATATATGTTATAATATTAGAAGACAAAACCTCATTATTTGATGTACCTCAATATCAACACAGTTAATATCCACCCGCTTCAAATCACCCAATTATCACCTCATAAACTGATTTTCTTTCCATTACCAATCATCCACTTAAAACGATCTTCAAAACTCCTTCCTCAATTCTCCAATGTCCAAACCTCCTTCAAGTCTTTCTACCAGAGAGACTCCTTTACATTAACCCTTTGATCTCTCAGTCTTCTACAACCTCCGTACTTGGACTCAAGAATACCCTTCCACAAGCCTCCCTTGTTTGTCCTCAAATGTCAAATCCATTTTTCTAAAAGAGAAATATTGAGAAGTTTCAAATCAATAATACTCAGACCGCCAGCCTCTCGAGGCTCGCAAACTTTCTTCCAATAAGTCCAAGCGATCTTCCTCCTTTCCGAGCCCCACCCCCACAGAAAATGCCCTTTGAATTCTTTCTATCTCTTTTAACACTACAACAGACAACTTATATAGAGACATGTAAAATAACATAATTGACGAAAGCATGGACTTAATAAGGCATATCCTCCCAGCCAATGAGAGAAGCCTACATTTCCATCTTCACATTCTAGTCTTCAATTTTTTTATCGCGCCACCCCAAAAACACCTCTCTTGTGACACCCCCAACCAACAAACCCAAGTATTTAAAAGGAATTCTCATCACCTCACAATTAAGAATAGCTGTAAACTGCTGCATCGTTGTTTGATCAATCCCCACCCCACCAATCCTACTCTTCAAGAAATTCACCTTAAGACCAGAGCACAATTCAAAAGAATTTAATGACACCTTAATGTTAAACACACTCTTGGAATTGACTTCACAAAAGAATAAAGTATCATATGCATACTGCTACATATTAACCTTAACTTTCTTGTCCCCAATTTCCAGACTTTGGTAGCAAAAACTTTGGTTTATAATTAGATACCAATTTAGAAACCATTTAACAATAATGGAAACTAATTTAGAAACAATTTTTTTTTAGTCTCTAAAATAGTTTCTAATTTAGTCACTATAGCAACTAATTATATTTTGTTTTTAAAATTAGTTTTTATTTCATGATTTTCTTGTAGTATATATAACACAATATTTTGTTTACAGAACAGATTTGAACTTTTATTTTATAATTAATCTCTAATCTCCTAATGTTTTTACTTTTGTTATTGTCCCTCTCAATGGAACTTTTTATTTATTTTACTTTCTATAGTTTTTCATTGAGGAATCTTTTGGAATTTGGAATCATCGTTGACGTCGTACTAGTAAAATATTATTGTGAAATTGACGTAACATGGTTCTGCCCCCTATATAAGATCCTATATTGTTCTAACATGAGACTATCGAGAGCGTTTTCTTCCACCTCATTGTGATAGAAACAATGTTGTCCCCACTTCTAATTCTATGCCTTGCTATTTCTGTGTTTTTCTCATTCTTCCTCTGCCGCAAAACCTTGAACAACCCACCATTTCCACCTGGTCCCAGAGGCCTTCCCATAATAGGGAACCTTCATCAGCTGAATACTTCTGCTCTTCCTCTTCAGCTATGGAAATTCTCAACAAAATATGGCCCAATATTTTCCCTCAAATTAGGTTTAAGGCCAGCCATTGTTGTTTCCTCTCCTAAACTTGCCAAAGAGGTAATGAAGGATCATGACCTTCAGTTTTGTGGGCGACCTAGACTACTTGGCCAACAGAAACTGTCTTATAATGGGGTTGACATTGCTTTTTCCCCATACAATAGTTACTGGAGAGAAATGAGAAAAATTTGTGTTGTTCATATCCTTAGCTCCATTCGTGTCTCTAACTTTTCCTCAATAAGACACTTTGAGGTCAAGCAAATGATGGAAAAAATATCCATGCATGCCTCATCTTCTAAGGTTACCAATTTGAGTGATGCACTCGTGTCCCTCACCAGCACCATTATATGTAGAATTGCCTTTGGGAGAAGGTATTGCAAGAGACACATGGAGAATAGTACTGTTCACACTCAAACAAACTCACTTAATTTTGATTTCTTATATTCTGCAGTTGTCAAAAAGCAACATTTTTCTTCTAAATTTTAGACGAAAATGAGTGACAGATATACTTTCAAAACTGTTTTCTAAGTTATACTATTTTTTTAAGGTAAAGTGACAGCATAGCAGTACCAAGTTTAATCAAATGTTTCACAATTTTTAGTATCATATGTTGTTCCATTTTCCACCAGGTATGAAGATGAAGGAACAGAAAGGAGCATGTTCCATAGGCTACTGAATGAGTGTCAAGCCATGTTGGCCATGCTGTTTTTCTCAGATTATATTCCTTTCTTGGGTTGGATTGATAAAATGAGAGGACTACATGGTCGTCTTGAACAGAATTTCAAGGAGTTGGATACCTTCTACCAACAAGTCATTGATGAACACATGGATCCAAACAGAAAGAAACCAGAGAACGAGGATTTAATAGATGTCTTACTTCAACTCAAAAAGCAACGTTCGTTTTCTGTAGATCTCCAAAATGATCATATCAAAGCTGTGTTCATGGTTTGGAGTTCCTTCCCTTTCCTCATTTAATTTATCTACTTGAGATAGACCATTTAATTTAAATATTATGTGTTTAATTAAAATTTTGTTAGAAGTTAAATTTTTTCTCCATAGAATTTTAACTACAAAGTTTATCCTTTCAATAATGTAATATCTAGCACTTTCACACACCATAAGAATGGACAAATTTGATCAATTTTAGTGTTAGCAGAACTAACAAGTGACTTGTTTTGACCCATATAAACCTTATTCATAAAGATTGGGTTTCCATCACTTGTTTTCTTTTTGCAAGTGACTTGAGTCTCATTCTCTTTGATGTTTCATGATTCTTCCTAAGGTTTTGTCTGAGAATCTATTAGATTCATTTTGACTTAACATAATTAATGGAAATTGTTTCACTCTTTATATAAGCTATAAGCTACTTTACCAAATTATGTCTCAAATGTGTATGTATGTACTTTCCATTCTAAGTTTTGTTTTTAGATATAGTTATTGTTGTTTGACAATCACAATGCATTGATACAAATGATGTTGGTTTCATTCCTAACGAAATATTTGCTACGAAGTTTTTTAACCACTCAACTTAACTTCCAACTATTTCAAGAACAAAAAACTTTGATTCCATTGTTGATCTTGCAATAAATGTTTGCATGACAGATTTCCATGTAACTGCACCACCTCAAGTATAAACATATAACCACAAGTGAATTTTGTCTCATCTGAATCAGAGATCTAGTTAGCATCATTGTATCCTTTTAGCACAACAGGAAATCCACTATATTCAATGACATAATCTATTGTACCTTTTAAGTATTTTAAAAGTTTTGCAAGTGCATCCCAATAATCCTAATTAGGATATGAAGTGTACCTACTCAATCTTTTTACTGCATACAATGTCTGGTCTAGAAAAGTTCATTAAAAGCATTAAGCTCCCAATTATCCGGGCATATTGAGACCTCGAAATAG
>Ga0123342_1002716_pt1 | contig 29079 bp, 12 predicted proteins | sample Turbeawhitnodule_FD_89960 | JGI IMG/M metagenome (GOLD analysis project Ga0123342, IMG submission 89960) | Root nodule microbial communities of legume samples collected from Mexico - Turtle bean Mexico white nodule | ecosystem: Host-associated > Plants > Roots > Nodule | place: Mexico: Nepantla... | reverse complement strand
TTAAAAAAATTAAAATATAAATTTATAAAAAATATATTCAATTAAAATAAAAAAAAATAAAAAATAACATAATTTAAAATTATAAAAAATATATTAAATTAAAAAAAAAAAAAATAAAAAATTACAACATTTAAATATATAAAAAATAAAAAAAAAAAAAAAAATAAAGAATAAGAAAATTAAAAAAAAAAAACAAAACATTAGAAATCATGCTAAGAAGCACAACTTAAAAAAAAACGTACTATCAAACATGACTTCACATAAATTTGAAAAAAAAAATAAAAAAAAAAACATGTTTGATACTACGACTTTAGCGAAAATCATATTTTTTTTTTACAAAATTGCACTAGAGCTTAAGTAGGACTTGTTCATTTAAAAATATACCTATCCAATTATATAATTCTTTTAAAATTCATCCATTTATGTAATTTAGCATCAAAATTACATCATATAAAAAAGCTCAAAAATAACATGTAAATGCTACACAACAATAAAAAAGACAAGAGCTGGCGATATTTGACTATTTGCAAGAGACACAAAGATGGTTATGCCAATTCTTCATTGACTCTAAATTTTAATCTGTTATTCAAAGAAATCTAACAGAGGTAAGTAAGAGAACTCGAGAGGTTAAAAAATACAGGATAATTTGGAAACAATTCTAACTAATGTTTATGTTAAACCAAAAGTTAATATATTTAATTTAAATTTTACACATTTCCTAATTCTCAACCTTCCAAATTCTTTATAAAAAAAGGTTTACTATTAGAGATATAGAAAAACCAAAAGGTTTTCATAAATAATTTAGTTTTTTAAAATGAATTATCCATGTGTTCCGACCTCAAGTCATTGGGCAACATCACTAGGATCAATCACCGCATCTGAGGTATTGTCCGCTTTGGAGGTCGGTGCTTCGTCACGGTTTTGTCCTTAAAAGGCGCCTCTAAAGATGAAGGGAGGAGGAAATATATAAGCCTTGATTCCTGAGCGATGTGAGACTGTATTGACATACGGGAACAACATGAATATAGAATCATAATCGAAATAGATAGAATAATTTTATAAAGATTTTAAATTGTTTGGACCAAACCGTTTTACCAAATGATTAATGTTATAAAGTTATTTGATTGAATTTATGCATGATTCTCTTGGTAATAGTTTAAAAAACTACTTCACCGTTTTTATTTTTGTGTGAATAAACCACCAATTTCATCCTAATATAATATTCTCTATCTTAAATAGAAATTAAAATAAATAAATCACATAAATAATCTATAGAACAAATTAATGAAGAACAAATTAATGGTCTATTCTCCTTACATATTGGATGATAAAGAATTAGGAATCTAAAAAATAGAACAAAAATAACATTGAATTGGAATTTTAAAAGTTTAAACAGCCATATTTTGAACATATTTCATTTATAGTGGTTAACCTTCAATTCAACTTTCAATTGGTGTTTGTTTGATGGAGGGTCCCGTAACTTCTAGAAGGAAAACAGGGTTTCTTAGGTTCAATGTATGTGGACAGTTTTAGGATCAAAGGAAAATGTGTTTTTTTCTAAGGATCAGAATGTGACACAACATTGAACTGGTCATGATATATCAAATATTTTATCATCATTGTCCCTAATAAACAAATACAGAGGAAGTAAAGGATAAATCAAGGAAGAAAAACATTTAAAAGAAAGGTAAAAATGAAAAATATTTAGCTTAAGAAAAAAGGGAAGAAAATAGAGACTTATAATATTTTTTATTGTATATTTACTATTATTATTATTATTATAATATTTAAATGTAAAACAAAAAAAATTGTCATTTAATATATTATAGAAATATGTATTTTTTTTTATGTAATTAGAAAACATTATCTGTTGGATTGTAAGGAGGGTGGAAAATGAAAGAAAAAAAAGAGAAAAGGAAAATAAAAAAGGTTATTTGAATTAAAAAAAAAATAGTGAAAAAACGGGGAGAGACAACTGGAAATTGATGTAATAAAAATATATATAAATTTATATAGAAATAAATAAATATATATAATATCAAATTTTGAATTAAAAATATATATTATTTATTATTTAAATTATGTATTTTATTATAATCAAATTCTAAATAAGATTATATTAAAATATAATCGTAATCGATTATACACGTTCCTCTCCTATCTTTCTTCATTTAAGAAGAAAGTTCCTCATCAATAACGATTTTTGTTTTTCATGATTGTAATACTTTATTGTCTCATTTTTTTAATTTTATCTCAGCACAGTATTTCTAAGTGTTTCTTGGTCTAAAAGCAAATTATTCATAAATTTATAACTACCCAGGTTGTATTTTTATATATTTTATATTTATAAATTTATCATATAACTCATACTTGTTTCTCAAAAATATTTTTGATTAAACAAATTTGTTATTAATTATTTGAATTCAAATGTTTAACTGCAGCTGTAAAGTTTTATATTATATATATATATATATATATAAACTTATATTATTGTTAATTATATAATAGTACATCATTCAAATATTTTCTTATATGTTTTATATACTTTCTTATTTATTTATTGTTTTTTTGGAAAAATAAAGATTAACACTTTCCATGTTGACAGGAAGTTTAAATGCGATGATAAAATTGATATAATCTTTACTATTTGTAACATCCAAAATATATCTAACTATATATCTAAAGTGTTATCTATTTTTATATAAATTTAAGTTTTTTTTCAAAACATTCATAATATATTATTAGAATTAGAAATATAAATATTTATAATTCATAGCTCAAAATAAAATTATAAAGTCTTATCGTTACGGGATCTTTATGATCATTTGTTTGTGTATATAATACAATCATCACACTTTAAACACAACAAGAAAAAGTAAGGGTAAGTTAGCTTATTTTATCGATAATAAAAAATGAATTAAATATGAACCACTTGAGTGGTGGTCCAATCTTTATACATAAACACAATTTTTAACTTTCCCCAATAAACATATTTCCAAATATGTTTATACAGAATACTCCTAACTGAACCCAAAGAGAATCACTTAAGACACTCAAGCCTACATATACAAAGAATACATCATGTGACCATTCCCATACAAACCAGATGATCAATACACCAATCAGAAAATAAGCTAGTGAAAATAAATCTTATAATATACACAATTCAATCAAAAGAGCAAACCAAATTACCTGGATCAATTTTTCAATTATTAAATCTTTTTCAAATTCAAACATAAAACAATCACATAGATCCCACATGGATCTACATATCCAGGATATTCAACAAATAAAACAATGCCTTCCGGAAGACTCGTATTAAGTCCTATCAGATACTAACACCTGATTCAACACCTAAGACGAATTTACTCTATTTGAAAATCTGATCGGTTAGAAATGTAGTTTGACTCCTCAACTAATGCAGAGACATTAATAAAATGTTTTTAGCTTGATTTGAGGTTAATAAAATTTATGATGAAATAAGAAATTTGACTTGTTCTAATTTTTCAAACAAGTTTCTCTCAATGTTTCAATGAAGAGATTGAGAAATTAAGGAAGCAAGATTACAACGTTGTGATAGACTTACTTTATGTTTCTCGTGGATATATGAAGCCGCATTATATAAAGATTGATAATTTAAAAGTGTTGTATTTATCATGATAACATCAAAATGGTTAATATGGTTAATGGATAAATTTTTGAAACATACAAATAGGCTTCTTAAGCTTTGGAACTATTGATGAATGGTAAGAAATTCATTCATGCAATAAAATAAGCAAGTCAATTTGTTTATGAAAAACAACTCATAAGGTTATTTGTTATGTTATTGGTGATGGATACAATGTCCAAACCAAATGTAGTTTTGAATTATACTTTGAAGTTATTGTTAGATGGAGTTTTATAAAAAAAATGGAGTTTAATATGTCAAGTATTAAATTTATTAATGTGGCAAAGTCTTAAAACTTTCATAAAATATGAAATTAAATACATCCAAATGTAGTGAAAGTGAATTAGATATATAAAAAAAATTGCTTATTGGAATCTAAAATTGAAGGTGGATGAAAATGGTGAGGGCATTGTTGATATACCACAAAATCTTTTACTTGAAAATAGTGAATCACCTTTATTATCACTGGTTGAGTTTGTCTATCCTTGACTTTTGCATAATATGGTGTCTTCTTAAAAAATTGATTATGAAACAATGTTTTGTCCCACAATTAAATTTGTGGAACAAGTTAATGATGTCATTTTATCTTTAATAAGTGGTCACTGCCAACTCGTGCGTGGGACTATGGCTCTGATACCATATTACGAAGTGGACTTTAAGCCTAACTCAACCCCATAAAACCGGTTCATAGGGTTGAGGTTTGCACCCACTTATATACAATGAAAGACTCTAATCTCTAGTCGATGTGGAATCTCCAACACTAAATGTTATTATTTGTAGAAAATGATAACAAATACTTAATTTAATTAAAAATAAAGATAACTAACATATCTAAAAACGCGATGTATAACAAATATTTCAAATTCTTTAAAATCAAAGACATATAACATTCAATCACATATATTAGGTATAAATTTATTGTAATTATAATATATTTATTTATTTATTTATTATATTTAACTTCGTAATTACTTATTCAATGAAATACAATTTGATGAATTTCACAATGATTTTGAAGTTATTCATAATTTCTTGGATACAAATAATCAAAATTTACATTTACTTTTGATCAAAGTAAATATTTGTTAACTAGACCATTGTTAAGATAAAACATTTTCAATCACTACCGCGACTTACGAACATTTGGCGACATTATTCTTTCTATATTATTTGTTATTATTCACATTATTAGGGAAGTTAAATTATTTATTACAACTAATGCACAATAATATTGTTAGACAGTTAATTTATTTGTTCAGTCTATTCAAAGCTCAATATATTGCATTAAGTTAAATGATTTTGGAAATAAAATTTGAACAGTAATAAATACTATTATAGATCATTTTACAGTGTATTACTTTTTTTTAATTGTTGTGGTTATCATTATTATTATGATTGAAATAAAAAATAATACATGCTATTAATTTTTTTAAGTGATATAAAAACTATTTTTATTAGTAATAATTAATTTCATTCTAAAAAATATTGTGCGTCGCACAAATAAAAATACTTGTATTTTACATTTGTAAATTTGTCATATAACCTATACTTATTTATCAAAAATACTTTTATTAAACAAATTTGTTACTAATTATTTATTTGAATTAATATGGTTAAGTGTAATTATAAAGTTGTATGATCTATATTCATATATTTAAGTTTTCATTATTTTACTTATATAATAAAATATAATTGAAATATTTTATTTTATTTATTATTTTCTCAAAAACTAAAACTAAGATAAAATTTGAAAAACTAATTCAACTTAAGACAGGTAACTTAAAAATTGGGCAAAAGAAATTAAATGGGAAATTAAAAAAAAAATAGATTAAAATTTTCTATTTTAATGAACACCCTATTGTCATCATTTAATGAACTTATTATTGGTTGTGCCTACTATGTTGTCAACCAGATCCAACTTGGACTAAGGTGACCCATTGTATCGGCTACATTATATTGGGCCTGTATCAAGTCCAAATCTGAAGGTTTACTGACCCATTTATTTGATGGTTTGGGTTTGTATGAATAAAATAAGTTTTTTTTTCTATAAATCTATAATTTCAATTTTACTTTCATTAAAATATTTCTCTCTCTAATTTTAAAATACAATGCTTTTAAACTCTCTAAACTTTTTGTATAAAATTTTATAAAAGAAACATAATTTATTTAATTAGTATTTAAAGGACAACCTTAAAATTAAAGAAACTAAACTTTACATGCTTTAAAGAGACAAAACCCATTTCATCTTATTCCATATTCGTGAGTTCTGCATGTAAAAGAAAATATGTTTAGTTTTAAAATACTGATTTAAATTTATTTTAAGTCTAAATTTTAAAGTACTTCTAAAAGTTAATGATTTTATTTAATATCATCATATTTTCCACGTATTTTGATTAAATTTGTTTAAATGATTAATTTTTTTATTACAGTGAGTTATAATAATAATAGTTATTATAAAAATAATCAGTATCATTATTAAGTATAACTTATTATTATAGGAATAATATTATCAATATTATATTTTTTATGATAATTATTATAATATATTTGAAAATTTAGTATTTTAACTTATAAAAAAATACTAACAAATCAGCAAATAAATAAAATGACATTTTTTTTATAACAAGTCATTTAGGTTTATATATATCCGATAAAACAAAGAAACACAGCAATGTTTCCTTAATCACAAAGTAAACCAATATTGTTTTTTCAGACAAACCATATATATACAGTTGTTATGACAAAACAGAAAGCATTACACAAAACATTAGGAAATATTGATATCACGCCCTAATTCCACTTCTTGTATTAATTTTGGATGATCCCAAGTTAGCCACCTCAAACTGTGAAAGATACTTGTTTGAAGAAGCTTCCATCACTGGTGCTTCATTCAGAAATGCCCAGCTGCTCTTTGTCCACCTGCACTCAAACCAATCATTTTCTAACATTAAAAATAGTACTCCAATTCTGCAATTACAATGCAATTTTATGGTTCTGATTATTATCATATTTTTAATTTTATTAAACTAGTTAATGTAGCAATTTAATTTACCAGCAACTTTTGTTCATAAGCTGCTCCAAACTGCTTGTGTCAACATTCATGCCTAAGGACTCCTTAATGCTGCTGCCCAAGGACTTCTGAGAATTCTCTGAATCTTTGAATGTGTGGCTCTGTCAATTATCCATAATAAACATAAATCTCTGACACTTATTGCAGAGGTGAAAATTAATTGATGTTGTAAATTTAGAAGTAAAACCTGAGTAGTCTGGGAAAATTTGGAAATAGCTCTCAGGTGTTCTAACTCTGTCTCCTTCTTTGCTGTCCAGTAAGCATTAATTTCTTCATTTGTGAGTGATCGATTCCTCTTTATTGTTGCTGAAACAGTAAAAAATAAGAACCCTAGTTAGAAAAATCACGTGTGTAAGTGTAACATAGTATTATGATAACACTTAGTATGCGTACCCGATTCAGGATCCAAGGTTGGAGAATCCCATCCTGCCATAAGAGAACCCATTGTTGCTGATATTCTTTCTTTGTCTGTCTTTTCCAAACGACCTAATTTCTTGATATGAAGAAAGTTGTGTAAGGTATATTATATATATATAAGTGGTGGTTTAGTGTGATGACAAAGCTCCGACCTGTTTATCTTATCTCTTGGCAGGTTTTTTATTTGTGATGACAATTGCCAATGTGTCATCCAAAAGTTATGGTTGTTCAGTGATAACGATCATGAAAATCAGCTTCTACACACGCTTATAATTTCAGTGTAAATAAATAAATTCACACTGTTTCAGACAGCACACAGACTTTAGAAAACAAAGCCGCCATCATCGCCGCAGTTTTTTTCTTTTTGAAAATATACTAATTTCTGTAGTTTTAGTTCTTCCAAATATTTTTTGTCTACTCTTTCAACATGTAAAATCTTCTACACTTCACAAATCAATAAAATAATATTTTAGTTATATTTTATTTATTTTTTAATTTTAAATATTATATTATTATTATAATGTAGTATCAAGTGTATGTTTTTATTATGTGGGAATGTAAAAAAATCTTTCCCCTTCCAAAAAAATGTTGAGAAAATTAAAAACAAAAAAATATTTATCAAATTTTAAAATATAAATTATTATTTTTAGAGGATTTAAATAAGTTCAAGTACTACATCAATTTTTAAAAATTGTTACTTCGATAATTACACAGTAAAAGACATAAGTGTATACATAACTAAGACATAAGTGTTTGTTGTAAAATAGTAAACAAGTAAAAGAAACAGACAAATAGAAGAATATAGAATAATGAAAAAAAAAGATAAGATAAAAAAAAACATGTCTTTTTTTTAAGCTTCCTTCGTCTTGTTTATGTAACATAAATAAAATAATTCTTTTTTTTTTCAATTGGGGAGAGATGACCGAGTGTAGTTTGTTAACTCATGTTGTTTAATCTTGATCTTTCGAATATATGAGGAATATTGTTAAAGAAATATCAAATTCAGTTTTGAAAGTGAAACAAGAAAGTAAATTATGTTGTAGAAATGCAAAATATCTTTGATTCTTCTCTCTATATAAAAAAGGTTTCATTCTCACTTTCAGACACAATTTTACTCTTCTTTTCTTCCTCACTTTCTCTCTTCCCCTTCACTCTTTGTTCATTTATTTTATTATAATTATATTTATGGGCTCTATTGGATATTTACTCTTTTAAGAATAACTTGTTAGTTTTGATTATCGGAAATTTTTGTGAATTTCTTATTGTATCTATACGGATTTGTGCAATATATAACGACTATGTTCTTACGGACGATGATCGCTCAGAAAATCAATTTTGTTCTTATTTTAAAGTCTCAATTAGTACATACACAACTAAAGTGTAGTTTTAATAAAAAATTATTATTATTTTAATTATAATCTAATACAAGTTTTCAATATATCAACATTTATTCTGATATTTTTTTTACAGTTGTATTTACTGTATGTACAAAAATATTAATGAGTGATAAATGTTTATATTTACTTGTGTAAGTGATCTATTTACTATTTGATTATGATTGAATTGTTCAGGTCCAATTTTTTTATTAATATATGATTCTGACTTATTTAATAGTTTAATTACTGATTAAAGTCTTTAATTAATTGCTTAGTAGTTTGATTACTGATTAAAACCCTTAATTAAAACCTACGTTGACCCATAAACAATGAATGTATGTATCCGAAATGATTAGCAAAGTGTTTGTATTGTCTGTAACCATGTTCTTTGGTTTAAACAGATTAGTTATGGCTATCCGAAGCATAAAGGGTTTGTAGAACTTTTACTTCGATAATCCAATTCACTTATCATTTGATTATTGCAATACGTTATTATGTAAGAATAACTATACTCAATAAAATAATTAGAAAACATAAATATTTTTTCTCACATGCTCTTGCAGTGAAAACCTCATCAATTTTATTGTGAAAAGTGAACGCTTTGCGTGGCAAAAGAGCACTTGTTAAAGGAAACATCATTCTCTTCATTATTTATTATCAGATAAAACATAGGCTTGTAATATTTTTGTTCGTATTTTTCAATAATTATAAAAAATAATTAGAGTTATTATTAAATATTGTAATTAAAATTTTATAGAAAGTAAAAATTTAAAAAATATTTTTTAATTCTTTTCTTTATTTATTCAATATAAGAGCTGTTATAAAATAAATTCTATAATGTTTTAATTTAATTTTAGTGTGTTTGGAATGTGTCACATAACTTTTTTTTTTTCAAATTTTACTCTAACGCAAGAATTTCACAAGTCTACTCTCATTAATATTTTATTTGATTATTGACAAAAATATATATTTTCAAAACAGAAAACAAATTATTCTTGTAATCAAGTGACATAAAAAGATATTTTCAATGCAACAATATTCAATGATTTTGGATATTTAAATCACAGTAAAATATTAATTAACTTTATTGAAATTGGAAAAAAAATCATTGAGACTTTTAATTGATATGAAATTTCAGGATAATTTTACTTTAATATAGTTTGAAAAAAATATCAAACATGTTAACATAATATTTAATAAAATTGAGAGTTGGTTTCCATATTTCAGCTAAAATTGAACACACCTTATTTGTTATTAGTTGATAATGGCGCTGAATAATTTGTACAAACAAACCTTCTAACTAAAATTTGAAATATTGAAGACTTTCATATTTTAAAAGTTTAAATTTATATTAGTCTTTTATTTATATTATTATAAATATAAATAAAGAAATTTAACCTTTTTATGTTTTATTTTGCAAACATATAATAAAAGGAAATAGGGAGTGAATATATCCTACAATCGATAGACATTGAAAACATTCTTAATATGGAAGAAGAAGAAGAAGATTAAAACAAAGCAGTATTCAAGTCCAGCTAATTGAACTGAAAACTGGAAAAAAAATTGTCAGTTCAATTTGTATTAGTTTTTATGGGGAATATTAAATCAAGCTACACATATTGTTATATTGATTTTATTTAATGATATTTTGACAATAAGTAGTGCTATTATTCTAACAAACATTGTTAAAGATCATGTGGTGAACAAATTGTATAGGTTACTGAAAAGACTTGTTAATGTTTAGAATAATTTTAACTAAAACATTTTGAACAAAAATGTTTTAAAATAATATAGCACAATAATTATATAAATTTAGTAAATAGATTTTACATCTGTGAAACCCAAATTACAGTTCTTATGGAGGATTGTAAGTGTGAGAAAATAGAAACCGTTACACATGTGTAGACACCAACTATATATACAAGATAACTGAAGCACTAATTTAATTTGCGGTTTTAAATTTGGTTGATCTGAAGTTGGCTACGTGAAACTGTGAACCATAGTTGTTGGAAGAAGCTTCAATCACTGGCGGTTCATTCAGAAATGCCCAGCTGCTCTTGGTCCACCTGCACTCACTCCACTTATTATTTTCCATATAATTAACCTAACTTATAATTCACCAATTGAGCAATTACAACATGTAACATAATGTACCAGCAATTTTTCTTCACAAACTTCTTCAAACTGTTTTCGTCAACATCCATGTCCAAGGGCTCCTTTTTGCGGTTCAAGCCCACGGTAATTGACACACCACAATTCTCTGAATCCTCCAATTTGGGGGTCTGTTCAGTATCCATAAATATATTAGTAGTTCTTCTATATTCAAATTTCTGGAGTGGTGAAATTTGTAGAGATGTTAATTTAAAAGTGAAACCTGAATAGTTTCAGATAATTTAGGAATAGCTTGGATGTGTTCTGACTCTGTCTTCTCTTTTGTTCTCCAGTAAGCATTAATTTGTTCTTTGGTAAGCGATCGATTCCTCTTAATTGAAGCTGCAATGGTAAAAAGTAAGGCTCTTTAAAAATCACAAGGGTTTTATTATTTCAACACAAAAGGTAAAGTGCATAATATTAGTATAGTAGTTATTATTGGTACCTGATTCAGGATCCAAGGTTGGAGAGTCCCATCCTGCCATAAGAGAACCCATTGTTGCTTAGTTTCTTTCTTTATCGTTATAAACACAAGCTCTATAAGCTATATATATAAGTGCTGATAATGCCTAAGCTCCAGCTTGTTTCTCTGTTTTGTTCTTATCTCTGGGAAAGTTTTTTATTTGTGATAATGGTTACAAATGCTAACGATGAGAATGATCCTACAAAGGACAAACATTACCGCTTGAAGTTCGGGTAGGGCACACACTTCAAGTTTTTAGATACCTCATTAACTGATAGGATAATGAAGACATTAAAATTTTGCCACAATTACTTTTTTTGATAATTTCAATCTTAATTTAATCACAACAGTCTCATCAATCTGGCGAAGGAAACAAATGTAACTAAGTTTTGTATTCTAAGATTCTTCATATGGGATGTGAAATGCTCGTGCTACCACTTTTTTATTTGTTGAAGATCCTTCTCAGCGTGGTTTCGTGATTATCAAATTCTTTAGGCATTTTTTCTCTTTTTAGTTTTTAGCGATTAGACAATATACTTTCTGCGATTTGGCTGAAAGATTTTTCAATCAAAGGATAGTCACATTCCTTGTGTTTTCTTATTGGAAAGCATTTCACATCAACCCTCTGAATATTTTTATCCCTTTGCTGAAGCAGTGCTTTTGAAAATTAACACTAAAACAGCTTGTTAACGACTCTATGAGTGGTCATTGCAAGTTACCCCAATAAACAAATATACAATTAAAAATTAACAGCACAAATGCATGGTGTAGACACGAAATTCCAACACAAAAATCCTGGAATGGTACCACCTTTGATGTAAACAAGACTCTGTTTTTTGCTTATTCCATTGCAGTGTCCTTATCATTTGAATTGTCTCCACATCTAACCTTACAACCATGACGACGGGGTTTGTCAGGGTTATCATGTTCAGAGTCACTCGGTTCAAGAAAAAGTCCTCTAAGACATCTTCTTCGAACCACGGGCCTGTAAGGCACCCTCTCTACCCGGTTTATGCTTACTTCAGCTTTGGGTTTTTCCAAGCACGGTTCTTTCGCATCAGGTTGAGGTTGTTGAGGGAGAATAACACGAACACCAGGGTCTCTTCCATTGATGGTACCATGCGACATGATCGAATTGTTGATGCTCTGAATGTTACTGTTCACGTATGTCTTACCCGCTTCATCTTTCTCCGTGGATGTGCTCCTCTTCCCTTCGGGATTGGGCCTCGTTGAGTGAGAACCCGCCACGTGCATTGTCACTCCTCTGTTATCACCAGCCAGAGTTACCACACTCACTGTTTTGTCGTCCACCTTCAGTGTTGGGTTCAGAGCTGAAATGTCATCATCCTTGGTGGGATTTTCCTCGTTGGATAATGATATGGTTGAAACGTTCTCGTTCGTTGGCTGTGCTGATGTTGAAGCTGATGGCACGACCTTTGTGTCTTTCGCGCTGGGAGTCGACGTGGCAAACATCATCTTGCTCTCTGTTGGGTTGGCATTGGAATTCTGAGTAGGAGTACTCTCCAACTCCAATTCCTTCACATTTTGCTTTGAAGGTGTTGGAGTTGATGGTGTTGAAGTGGATTCTGAGAGAGAGGACACTGGCGAATCAATGGTCACAGAAGGTGGTGGTGAGTGTGATGATGGAAGAGAATCTGACACTTGTTGAGGTTTAGTTTTTGGGGTTACCTGAGGAAGGGGAGGCTGTGGTGGGGTAGAGGCTATTCCAGGAGGACGAAACGGTGGTCGACGAGTGGAAAGAGATTTTGATTTTTGTTTTGGAGGAGAATGAGGTTGAGTGGAAGGACCTGTGATCCAAGGGATCCTAAAACCACACTGCTGTGTTTTGCGTGGCATGGATGTTGGTATGGTTAATATCTGGTGGAAAAACAGATGAGTTTTTTACAAGGTCTTCTATTCTGGCTGATCTTAAAATCCTAAGATTTTACTTCTTGTGTATATATACTGAACAAAGAAGTTATACCTTAGATGCATAGGAGGACTTTCTGGTTTGACTAAACAGTTTTGATTCCCAAACTTTTTCATACCGATTTCCTTATTTGTGCTTTGCTTGAACTTAGAGATTTACGTTTTAATCACACGTTTGCAAACCATTCTTATCTTGCACCGTACGAAAAGAAATTGCAAGCATATTCTTGGCCTCTCAAGCTTGCTGAGATTATGGTTTTAGTCATTCATATCCCACTGTTAATAAGTTGTTTTCTTTGAATTTACTCTGGAATATATAGAAGAGCTACGCTTAAACTAATGATCCGTGAGTCTATAAAGTTGGAGAAAAGAACGAGAAAAACGTGATCCAATAGGTTTGGCAATTCCACGTTTAAGCAACTACAAAGTTCCTTTCTTCATATTCTCCTTCAAGAAAAGCATTCAAAATGCAAGATGCAAGCTACTGTTGTGGTTATATGAAATACCAAAGATCAGAATACTTCGTACCTTCGCCACTTCTAAAGCAGAACCAACCAGTTTCAAGTATTGCTATCAGCAACATCAGGGTACGTAGAATCCTACTCTTGGAGAGAAAAACACACCCTCAACTTACTTAATTTCTCAGCAATGAAGAACTTTCTCAGCAATGAAGAACGTCCAACATTTTTACGAAATGAAATTAGTGTTTTGAGTTAGTTTTTTATGGAATAAAATTAAACCACTAGTCCTACCAATAGTTCTCTGAAACAGTTAAGCTCAGTGACAAAAGTGGGATGCATTAAAACTTTAAAGGCATATCTATACTTGTAATCTAATGGTACTTTGTAATTTTTTTTATGAATTGTAATGGTACTTTTTTGTCACTCCATACATTAGCCAGAACTAATTTTTACTTCGATTGTGCAGAAGTAGAACAAATGCTGGGAGTGTGCAGGATACTGCGACTTTGCCAAAACCCTCCAAGGGGCGCAATATTTCAACCATTCCAAGGAAATGGAATCCCTAACATGAACAAAATATGTTCAAATTTTGGATGTGTCACGTCCTCTTCACTCACGCAGCAGAAAGGATTGGAGAATGTAACAGTGACAGAGGTACTAATGACAAAAGGGGAAGAAAATATCGGTTCCTGGCTTTGGTGCAGAACGGATGATGCTGTTATTAATGCAATGAAAAACGTAAGGTAGTTCAATTTGCTCAAAAGATTCACTCTAAATGGCTCCTATCTAACATTGTATAAGGTTTCAGATGGCTGATAATAACATTGGATCATTGGTGGTACTAAAGCCAGAGGGGCAGCACATAGCAGGGATAGTCACAGAAAGAGGTACATGTGGTTCCTTCCAACACTTTTCAATACCCTTTTGTTGAGATAGAAAATCCATGAGCATTTCAAACCAAAATTAAAACTTGTTGTGATTCTGACATAAACTGAACCTCTTTGTTGGATTCATGCATGAACTACAAGACTGCTTGAAAAAAATAGTTGCACAAGGAAAATCACCCTTATACACACAAGTTGGTCAAATAATGACTGATGAGGTTATTTCATGCTCTCTCATTTCCAATATATTTGATATCCTGTTCTTGCATTTTCATTGTGAATGATGATGAGATTTCTCGTGAACAGAATAACTTGATAACGGTGACCTCTGACACCAACATTCTTCAAGCAATGAAAATTATGACAGGTAAGGGTAATTCTCCTATTGGCTTTAAGTGTTCCTTCTTCTGGTATTTTTGCACAGAGTTTAAGGGATCAAAGGTCACTCTTTTCTTGCAGAGAATCACATCCGACATGTTCCAGTTATAGATGGGAAAATTGTTGGTATGATTTCCATTGTAGATGTGGTGCGAGCAGTGATGGAGCAGCAAAGTGGAGAATTGAAGCGACTCAATGACTACATCAGAGGAGAATACTATTAGCAAAACAATTCAAGCACGTGTACCAATTTGGTGATAGCAAATTCATGCATCAAATATAATACACCTTTATATTTCACAATAAATGGAATTTAATTTTTTTTATCACTTTCTAGAGCATCACTGTACCAAATCCAGATTAACACCTGTTTATTTCCAGGTTTTAAAATAAATGGAAAAAAAATTCCAAAAAACGAAAGATAAAAATTTAAAAAAGAAGTAAAAAAAAACAAAGATCTTAGAGGCCTTAAAACTTCCATGCAAATTCAAACATAAAAAGATTATACTGAAATTTTTTAATTATTAGAAATAAATAATTATATCATAAATATTTTATCAAAATTCACTACATAATAAATTATATTACATATATTTACGTCAAATATTTATATCATTAATACTTTATTAGTATTTCTGTTTTTTATAACAAAAATAATAAATGTAAAAAAAATTACTAATAATTAATAATATTTTTTTACTCATTCTTCTTTCCTCTCTTTTAATTTAAATAATTTTATTTTTCATTTTTTCCCTTTGTTATTTCTTTATTTTTCACCATCTAATTTAAACAAAACATAAAATTAAATAATTATTTGAATCTACGGAAAGTCTTTTGAGAGCAAATATGTGTGAAAAACCTCACTTAATTGAAAAATAATACACAATACATCATACCAAGGTTGAAAAGGACATTAGCCAGCTCTTACTATTACACTGTGTTGGGAGAATAAGAGGGAGCGACATTAAGAAGCCAGAGACAAAGTTACCATTACTAGATAGTTTAATGCCATTTTAGCCTTCAAATGAGCCATTTAAGATAATTTAAAGTCATCTTAGTCTACAAATATCCATTTATACCAAACAATTTTTTCTAAAAAAAAACAAAAGAAATAGTTTGAAGTTAAAAAAGAGAGAGAAAAAGACAAAAAAAAAATACTAAATATTTATTTATGTAAGTGTTATGGTTCAAAATAGTAAATAGTGTTATTTATTTATTGATGTATAACTCTTCCTCATAAAAGTAACAAATGAATTTCACAGTGTTTTTATTTATTTATTTCTGTGTTCTTTCATTTTTCTTTTTTCTTTCGGCATTCCAGAAGAAAAGAAGTTAGAATTAAATTATATATATAACAGAAAGGGAAAATAAGTAAAAGGTCTGAAAAGAGATATTTACAGTGTGGTGGAGGAATATGTTTTGGGTTATTCTGTGAGAGTTTTAGAATAGAAAGATAGATAAAGATTCTAAGACTAGAAGTGTCTAAAAGATGTAGAGTCCCTTTCAGCATGGGGCAGTATCCCAAACTGCAGGACTTTTTCCAGATATACATCTCTCATCACTTCCCAAACGGAAACACTGGGCATCCCACACATTCTTTGCATTATCTCTCCATTCAAAATCATTTCCTCTAAATTTATTCAAACTGTTTTTACATTTTCATTCTTAACAGAGTTTAGTTTTAGGACACTATAAATATACAAAGTAATTATAATTATTTTATATACTTTTTAAATAATTATTATAAAATTCTGTACCTTTACTATATACAACAATCTTCAATTAAATAGTCATAAATTTTTACACCAGCAATGCCTTGTATTAACAGCATGATAACAGGGTGTGAAATGCATTAGAAAGTAAAGTCAAGTCAAGTTTAGTATGCACCAATTGTATTTCAGAAGTCTATAATTAACTATATTTAATTTACTTTTCATGCAAATTTTCAGTTTTCCGTTCATAAAAAAATCTATGATCATCCCTAGTATTAGATACGATGAGTCTTATCTCAATTCGATTACATTTGTACCAACTACATGTTTGTGTAAATAATTGATTTTTGTTTTGTTTTTAAATATAAAAAATTTAATACATGATGGTTTAAGTAGATGTTTCCTCAAATTGAAGGTAGAAAGTTTAGAAGTGATTTTTGAGATGATCATTCATAGTTATAGCTTTCAATTGTTTTGAGGTCATCAAAATAGGATGAGGAGAGTTCTACCTCTTGATAATACTGTGATGATCAAGTTAATACTCTGATGATCAAGTTACTGATAGCATACAAAATTTGTATGTATAGAATAACAAATTACCTTCTATCTAAGGATCTTTCTCTTTTTTGTAAGGTATTCTGATATTTTTTTTAGAGAATAATAACAAATTCATCCATTAATTGAAATTTAAATCAAGCACTTATAAGAGATGGTAATTTTTTTTAAAATATCTTATTTCCATTGTTTCATATAAACAATATATTGAATAATAAATATATATTGAATAATAAAGACTCCTGTAAAATAGATATATATATATATATAAAATAATAAAAAATATAAAATTTTACTCTTTATCCATTAAATATCCGAACAACATGATCCATTAAATATCCGAACAACATGATCGAACACTCCGACCACATCATAGGTGAAAATAACTTTGAAAATCCTACATAAAAAACCAAAAAAAAAAAGATTTAAGACGTTTTCAATATTCTTTTGTTTATAGTGAGAAAAATGTAAATAACTGATTTTACTAAAAATGTTTTTAAAAAAATCTAAATTTGAATATCTTCTTCCAACTAGGGCCATTGACTTATCGTTTATGAGCCTTCGATTTCTCATCACTCATATGGCTCCACCATTTGACTATCATGTAGCCAAACACTCTCTCTTTTCCAACAACAGTTTTATTCAAATATTTTTAAATAGTGGATTAAAAGAAAAAACCAAAGAGTAAAATAACACATTTCATCAGGTTTTAAATATTTTCTCACACTTTCTTTTAAAGTTTTCTTCTAAATTAATTGGATTAATTGATCTATCATGTTTTTCATCAAACTCTCGATTATTTGTCGTTTATATGACAAAAAAAATCTAACAAGGAGTGTTGGGCCTAGTGATCTTACCCGTTATACCAAGTTTTATAAATTAAAAAGTTTATCTGAGGTTTGATTTTTTTGAGGAGGTTTAATATTAACTTAGTTTAAAATATATTTCCGTTCCCATTTTGTACTTCCTGTATCTTTAAAAAAAGTATTTTGATTTTTTTTTCTCAAATTTGAATTATTTTTACTTTTCAAAATCTTTTTTTTTTTTTTACTATTCAATACCTTTTTTATTTTTTTTTTTTAATTTTTTTTTTTTTTTTTTACTTTCCAATACTATTTTGATTTTTTTTATTCAAGATCTATATTTTGTTTCCACTAATAAACCTATAGATAAATTAAATTTCTTCCAATATACTTATTTTCTAAATTGAATAAGGAGATGAAGATGTGTATAATCATTTTCATTTTAAATTATTAAAACACTTTTTTAATTTATTAGGTAGCTTAAAAACTTTTTTTTATTATTTATTTTATTTTATTTGAAGAACCATTTCTTTGCTACAAAATTCTTTATTATCTCTCTCAATTGTACGATTCATTAAGATCATATTTATTGTTGTGATTTTCATTTTTGATAAAAAAAATTATTTAAATAATATTTAAAACTTAGTAAGACCAGCTCGTTCGTTGCGTTTAATAATAAATCCTATATCAAATAAGAAAAAGTAAAAGAAAATCACACAAGAACTGTACAATAATTTGTAAAAACAGCAATCATTATGGTGTTAATTGCCATATGATGTGGTTACAGAACCAAACAAATTTATATTGTATAAATATCTTTGCAATTTTAAAATTATGATGAACATACGTTCATAAATACTTGTCTTCATAGATATTCTTAATATTTTGTGCCCATGCTTCGTTTGCTTTGCTCTAGGCAAGAAATAAAACTTACATAAACTTATATATTTGTGTAAAAATGGTGATATAATCAATTATTCTATTAAATAAATAAATAATTTAAAATTAACAATTATAAAAACTAAAATGTTTTATCCCTTTTATTATAATAATAATAAATAATTAAAATAACAATATAAAAAGAATAAATAAAATTAATAATAATAAATTGTAGTATGTTCTTTTCTACTCATTCTTACCATCTAAACCATCTCATTTTAAGATTTCTTTGTCTTTTCTTTCTTTTTCCCATCTTGAATTTGCATTGTCAAATTCTGGCACCGAACCAATGACTATTCAACAAAATAACAAGTAACTGTGAGACAACATGTTCTGAAACTGGAAAACAAGAATATAAATAGAATAAATCTGTGTTATGGCTTTGGCAGAGGCAAATGCAAACCATGTTGAAAACAGAGAAGGGTTTCACCTCTCAGCCACGCAAACTCTTTACTTGGGATCTCCCAGCCTGATCAAACAAGTTGTGAAACCCAGAAAATCATCAAGTAAGTTTCAGACTCCAAATATTTTGTTTAAAAATAAAGTCATGAGAAAGTGGTGGCACTATTTTTGATGCAAGTTCTATAAAGTGGTTGATGAGGGTTTGAAGCAATGCAATGGTGATTATTCTGGAATTGAAATGTAAAATATATTAATGGGTGATGGAGAAAGTATATTACCCGTTACAAGTTGCAAAATAAGTGACAGGATTATTATTCTATATTCATGTTAGAAAGAAGCAGAATATGTTAGCCTTACATATTGTTAGCGAATATATATCTGTATTGCAGTGGGAATTGGTATCTAATCCCCACCGCCACCACCACCAGCCTGTAAAAATCTGAAGAAATGATATTAACATTACAATACTGAGTCCAACATCAAATGAAATGGAGCAGGCTTAAAGGTCACAACACAACAGAGAGACTCAAATCATAGGTTTATAAGCCTGAAGGGATCAAATCCAAATGAAAGGGTACCTGACCCCGCTACACATACCCGCCAAGGGAATCATATCTTGTTGAATCCGTAAAAAGTATTCGCCAACTTGCACACCACTTCACTCTCCCCTATTTAACCACTCACATCCACAATCTTTTCTCACTAAATCAAACACTTTTGTTCTCTTCTTACTTCACTCTTTCTAACATACTTAGACACCATTAATGGGTTGGACACGAGAAGAGAATAGACGTTTTGAGGATGCTCTTGCTGTTCATGGCCCTGATGACCCAAATCGGTGGCAACATGTAGCTGATGCCGTGGGTGGAAAATCCGTACAAGAGGTGAAAATGCACTATGAGATCCTCCAGGAAGACGTCATTCGAATTGAGCGAGATCAAATCCCACTACCCAGGTACAGAGGTGCCAGCATCAATGGAAGACAAATTGACAATGAGCAAAGGTAATGCCTTCTTTCTTTCACTTGTTTCCATTTCTGGACACCATCTATCTAGGACAACAAGCATAAAATCTTATGTGTGCTAGTTTCTTCTCATAACAATCAACTTATTAGAATGTGTGTTTCTTTCGTCTTGTGTGTTATCGTCTATTATTCCCCACTTGTATTAGAGGAGGAAATCACTCTTGTTGAAAACCCCGAAACTGGGTAAGAGGTTTTTGGAGATTTCATTAGATTAGGGAGAACCCTTTGCATCTGCATTGCCAATTTCATCAGTCTTTCGAATTCAAAATAGTTTTCTTCTCACTTCTCATTTTTTAGAGCTTTTGATTACAATGATCAGAATGTCCTGAGAAATTGTAACAGCAACCCAAAAAACGGTGAATTGTTTTATATTATTATATTGTAAGCAGAGAGCACGTGAAATTTGATCCATCAAGTTTCATGTCACATGCACCTGAGATCTATGGGTTTGGATAATGTCCATCATGATGCTAGTATTATTCATCATTATCAACATGTCGATATGGTATTGGGTAATAATCATTGATTCCTGCATCGAAGTTTATCATTATCCTCGGGGATATTAGCCCTCTCCTCAACTCACCTGTAATCATTGGGTGTAGTTTTTTGGCACATGCAGTTGTCTACTTATTTAGGCACATCTTAAAAGGCTGAATTTGTTCTTATTCTGAATATAAGCTTATTGTTTTCTTCCCCAGGAGAATGAGGAATCTGACTCTCCGATGAAGCAACCACTTTAGAACTGTGGAGTTGCAAGTTTCCACGAAGACATGTGCAACTTATGTGGGTGTGCTCACTTGCTGTGTTTCTTTTCCCTTTATATTCACCCCATTGTAGTTTGTAAGAAATATCATGTGATGTAACTTTGCCAGATATTAAAAATTATTTGTAGTGACAAGTTTGAATGGTTAAACACCAGTTAATCATTTTATTTTATTCTTTTAACTACAAGTTAAAACTCAAACATAAACACAATACTAACTGGATAGTTTTACAAACAGCAAAATCCTCAAAATTCTACAAGAACATTTGATTTAGAACGAGACATAGTAATATTGAGAATATTTTGGTGCTATACCCCATTTTGTTGGGGTGTTTTAAGGTAAGATAAATGATGAATGATAATTTTGATAGAAATGCAAAAATTGAATCTGAACATATGCTGTCTAGCTTCTGACTTAATTTTCACTTGTACCCATGTATGTATCTTGATTTATCATCAACAATTAATGGTAAAAAGAATATTTTATACTTTGAATAGAGACCACATATAGCAATCAATAAGATTAAAAAAGCCAAATGTGCAGTAGAAGTGAAAAAGAGTTTTTCGCAAGGTGTTATATCCATCAGATCTTCCTCAAACATACTTCGTGTTCGATAGTAACTATTTGAAGTACACCAGTCAAGCTTATGTTAACTATATTTTGTTCTTATAAGGACATATTCACCAGAATTTCTGTTTATTTTTTATTCAACCTATGCACGACGATTAAGTACAATATTCCTTCATAGAATAAATTCGTAATAAATGCTAAAACAAATCATTTTAAGAACCCCAAATATATTTAATTTCGAGAATAACGTAAACAGTGGTGGAGCTTCAACCTTTTCGAGAGCCAAATGAAATTTAATACTTGAGCATTAAGGTGGAAAAAATCATGTACACAATAAGGTTACCGTAGATAGCAAAAGCAAAAGCAATAATAAAGCATAAAAAATTAGAACCATAATGGGTCCATATTAAAACAGAAGAATAAGTCAACGACATATTCAAGAATGTATAAACTCCGCCAGTAATTCTAAGTGGGAGAAAATTTATTCACAGTAACTATGATATGATAGGAATTATTCTTTGATTGTATTTAAAATTTTATCTAGGTAATATCTATCTTAATAAATATATTATTGAAATAAATGTTTAAATATGATTAGAGAACAATTCTTATAATATAACATTGTACGTAATTTTTCTTTTTCTAAATATTATCCAAGTATATAAGAAAGAGCAACTATATAATAAAACATAAATTTAGTTTATTCATAAGAATGTGGTCTTATAAGTGAAACAGAACCTAAGAAAGTAGGTGTAAGTGAGAAGTATGTAAATATATATGCGAAAAATATGAATCGAAAATTAGGATTAAGAAATAAAAATGGAGAGCGAGGAAAAGGCAGGACCAAGAAAACGGAAAAACAAAATTTCCAAAGATAAGTAACGAGAACGGGAGAGACGGGGAGGAAAAAAGACGTTATGTGAGGCTAAGATGGGTTGGTGCAGAGTGTATATAAAAAGCGGATTGTAATAAAACAAAGTTGCATTTCGTTGCCACCCTTGGTTCACAACTTCTCAAGGCGTTTCTGCAATCCTTGATTCCTGGGTAAAGGAATAAGGGGAAAATGGCCAAGATATCATTACTTTTGGTGTTTTCGGTGGTGTTGGCTCTGCCATTCCGTTCGATTTTGGGCCAGGAAGATGATTGGAAGAATCTGTTGGGCCAGGGAGGCCTCTCCCAAGACGCATTGGACAAGGCCCGGATGGCTATGGGTGGGGCCGCGGCCCAAGCAGCTGTCAATGATTATTTCGGCTCAGCCCTAAGTGGCGGCGCCTCCTCTGACTCTTCTGACTCTTCTCCTGCCGAGGACGAACCTTACGAAGGCGAAGGCTCATCCTTGGCTGACTTTTTAGACTCCGACAAGTAACAAATCAATATCCAAAATAATTACTCAATATATTTTTTAAATTCTGCCTAATTACGTTTTAATTTCAAACTAAAACTACTCTTATGTGAATCAGCACTGGAACCAACGACAAAGGATCAATAGCAGATTCACCGGTTGGAGCACCAAATGGTTTACCTGAAGACGAGGATGACGACGACGACGACGATGATGATTCTTCTCCCGCAGGCGCACCGGAGGATTCTTTCTCACCTGCAGAAGCACCAGAAAACTCACCCGAGGAGGAATCACCGGCAAACTCACCCGAGGAAGCACCGTCTACTGAAGCACCAACCAATGCGCCGGTGGAAGCACCATCTACTGAAGCACCAACCAACGCGCCAGTGGAAGCACCTGAATCTGCACCCGCAAATGCACCCGGATTTGATGATCTTGTGGAAGGTGAACGGGCACCAACAAATGCACCTGTGGGGGAACCAGATGAAGATGATGATGATGATGATGACGACGACGATGATGAAGATGAGGGTGATTCCGGGTTTTCACCCAGTATTGCTCCCACACAGGCACCTGAAGGGGAACCATTAGATGAATCATAAGAGAAGAATGTGATACTAATCCATTTTTATTGACATAAACAATTACATACATTTCCTATATTGGAGGGTGATATCTATCTTCAAACTTGAGATGTGATGTAATATAACACCTGTGCTCTTTTTCACCCTTCAATAAATTTACTCACTTCATCCCCATTACTTAATTTTTATAAGAAAAATATAAAATAATTAAGTGAATCAAAGTTTTCAAATAAATAAATTTTATATAATTTATTTTTTAAATTATATATTTTATTATTTTAGTTTAAACGATAATATCATACAAAAATTAAACTTTATTCCCTAATTAATATCCTTATAACACTAGTTATTTGGTAAGCAACCTCTAATATTTTTATGTATCTCTTATACAATTATTTAAACTTATCTCCAATTTCAATTTCAATTTTTTAACTAAATGAATATCTATTATGTTACTATTTTATTCTTTCATATATTGGGCTGAAGAAATTTAATTTGAATCTGAATTAAAAATACACTCTATAGAAAACACTAGTATTTATTTTAAACTAAGGAACAAAATATAAAAATCTTTATCGCTAATACAAATACTAAAATTATTTTGTAAATTAAGAGGTTTAGTGGATATATTTACAACTCGATTAATGGTATCAAAGAATGCTATTTTACCATCACCTCTTTGAATGTCTTTTATAAAAAAGGATGTCTTGTGTTTAATGTCTTACTCCTAGAATTTTGATTATTACAAATATAATGATGGGAATCTAATTAGTTTATTTGTTATCAATAAAATAATTCTTTATTTCAATACATAATTAAATTAATTTATCTAAAATTCATATAAAAATATATATTAATTATTTCCTTAATATTAAATAGTTTTTTAATAGTTTATATAAAATTATCCAATAAAATTTTCAAAAATATTTAACATTTCGTGAATAGTCTTTAAAATTATTTTTAATTCATTATATAGTATTTTAAACCAACACTTTAAATGTCATATTTTAAAATAAACCTTTATTAATTATTAAGAATAAATTTAATTTTCATTTAATAATAATAATAATTATTATTATTAATCATAAATATATTAAATATTAATATTTAAATAATAATCTTAAATTTAAATTAAATAATAATTACCATTAATTAAAATGACTTTTAATAGCATAATTTAATATTAATAATAGCTTCACATTACAACAAATTTATATAACAGGTTAATATTCACTATATTCTTTCTTTTTTATATTGCAAAAGTTTAACTTTTCTAATTGGAGAAAAGTTTTATCGATACTATGAACAACAGTAAATAACATATATTTGAAACTTTTTATAATAATATAATAATATTTTATTTTATTTTTTAAAACAATATATTAATTTATTAAAATGTGAAGTATATGTTTTTACTTGAGGAAACATCCCTTCTAATTATCATATTGTTCTTAAAAACATGTTTCTAATTGGTTGTTTGTTTGAACGTGAAAAATAAATAATCATTTTGCATATTTTTTTTTCTTCCATTATCTATCTAAGTGTTATAGGTGTGGAAGAATTTTTTTTTATAGAAAATGATTTTTAGACCCCACATTGCACTAAATATTAATTTTTTAATTTTTTTTTAATTTTTTTAATTTTGAAAATTATTTAAACTTTTTGCATTTTTTCTATATTTTCATTAAGAACACTTTTTTTATTCTTATATATTGATTTATGGATATACACAGAAATGAAAAGATGGTGGCACAGAATGAACACTGTAATGGTGTAGATCACAGAAGAGAGATTGGCATACATGAAAGTGAACTGTTCACGTTACCCTTCTCTCCCCAAGCTTCGTCTCCTTCCTTCTGTGTTCTCTTAAAATCAGTAACATCTTTTCCAAACCGCATCTCCGCCAGAATCACCATTTCTCCTGCAAGAAGCTTCTCCTTACACCTCCCTCTTTGCAATTTTCCAGAAGTGGTTTTAGGAACACACTCACTCTTAACCAAAACCACCCTTCCAACCTCTACCTTTCCCTCCTTCCAAACACCTTCCTTAATTCCCTCACAGACCCACTTCAACACAACCACATCCACATCATTTTCGAACCTCTGCATCTCTGCCACAACCACCACCGTTGCTGATACTTTAAACGCTGCAATGCAACCTCCTCTGAGTAACTTGGAGCAACTTTTATAAGCCGCTGTCTCTATGTAATGTGGATGAACCTTTTCACCGTTTTCGAGTTCCATGACATCCTGACAGCGACCAGTAACAAAAAGGTATCTCTTTTCTCCTTTCACGATGCCTTTGTCCCCAGTTCGAAGAAAGCACTTACTAACCATGTTTCTCAGTCTTCCGTGAAACACCTCTCTTGTTAAACTAGGGTGGCCAAGGTACCCAGAAGCATTGCTTGGTGAAGCAACCCAAATTTCTCCTTCGACACCATCCTCGGTCGGCTCCAAGGTTTCTTCGTTTACGACCATAATGTCCACGTCTTCCTGTTCCACGTTTCCGAGCCTTGCAACCGGTAACAGTTTGTTGTGAGTTGGAAAATCTGGGAAGCTGGAAGCATAAGCGCCATCATTGTCACTGTGACAGCTCCTCCAGGCAGTGGACACAAAGGTACAATTCTCTGCTAACCCGTAGGAAGGAGAGATAGAAGAAGGGCTTAACCCGAATGGCGAAAAAGTATGAACGAATTCTTCCACCGAGTCTCTATAGATAGGTTCGTTGATGATTATGAGGTTCTTCAAAGTTGATAGGTTGATGGGTAAATCTCTTTGGTGAATCCCTCCACGCTTGATAACCAGTGGCAATGTGAACGACGGAACGGGAGTGCACGTGGCCTTGAATTCGGACAAGAGTTCAAGCCAGAGTCTGGGGCGTTTGATGAACGCGTTTGGGGAGGTGAGAACACACGTGGCACCGGATACAATGGTGAGCAACAGAAACATGAGGCCACAATCATGATACTGTGGCAGCCACGAAACGATTGTGCTGTTTGGATGAAGATCGTAAGCTTTTCTGGCTGTTCTAACGTTGTGAGCAGCTGAGCCAGCAGTGACAAGCACGGGTTTAGGGATCCCAGTGGCTCCAGAAGTGTACTGAACCAAATAGACTTCATCTGCTTTGCAACCACTGTATGTTAGGGAATCACTGTTGTTTACAGTGACGGTGGCTTTACCGTGTTTGAGTTGGTCAATGGAAATCCAGTGGATAGTTTGCAGCATGTGAGCAAGCTTGGTGTTGTTGTTGTGGGGGGAAGAGAGGTAGTGTCGAATGGTGGATATGTAGTGAGAGTGAGCTATGGCAGCTTTGGGTTTGGTCTGAGAAATGGCTCTTATGAGGTGGTGATAATTTTGTTTGGAGAAAGAAGGGTGAGGAGGGACCATAGGTACGCTCAAGAGACCAGCTCTTTGGCACCCGAAAATGAGCTCGACTAGGTCAAGTCCTGGAGAGCAGAGAAGCAGAACAGTGTCTCCTCTTTGCAAAGGACCATGCAGCTGTGATGAGATGAGATGAACAGTGGCATTGAGTTGATGGTAGGTGAGGAGAGTGGTGGAGTGCAAGTCTTGAGCCCAAATGAAAGCTGGTTTGGAGTGGAAAGCTGGTAACCTTGCCCAAACTGGGAGGTATAAGTCAACAACAGGTTGGTCGGGGAAGGAGGGGTCATAATTCTCGTACTGGTATGGCATTTTAGTTTGTTTGTTGTGTTGCTTGCGAAAACTAGTAGCATGATACTTATAGTTAAGATAATAGTGTTAATCTAGTTACGTACTGAGCCACATCATATGATCCACTCTCTGATATTCCAATGGGATGATTATGAAAACTAGAAGGATAAAGGGATATGCGGTTAGAATATCTCACTGTCCCCTCAATTGAAATAGCAAAATCGTCGCTATGTAATTGTTGAGTCTGTGTATTCGCAATTACATCGCCGTCCAGTTAAAAAAAAAACGTTTCTATATTCGCAGCTGTCTGCTAGTACATGTTCATGTCTACGCCTACGTCTTCTCTCTTTATCTTCCTGAATTATTACAAATTATTAAACGCGGACTCTTTTTCAATGTTTGAATAAAGAAAAAGAAAAAACTCTTAAATTTGGACAACGCTATCCCTACGGTAGCTACTGACAAAACTAGAAAACGTTCTGAAAATTTAATAAAACATTTTTTTTAACAAAAATGTAATTAGAAATATTCAAATTTATAAAATAATTAAAATATAATTAATTCTAAAGGAAAAAATTATAGACAGGAAAAAGTTATCAATATTTTTTACACATTTTTCAACTTTTTTTTCTGTAGGCTTAAATTTATCAAAAAATTACAGATTTTCAGAACTCACTTTTAATTTAACAAGGTTCTCCTCTAATTTAAAGTTGAACATACTAAATAAGTACAAATGATGTAATATTAAAGAAATAACTAGAGAAATGAGTGCAACCCAAAATTATTAATTATCCTATGACGAGAAGTGGAGAACTTTTATTTATGTGCTACAAAGATTAAACTATTACGGAGATGTATTAAATTCAGAAGGTATTAAACGGATAAGAATTAGCCCCCTCTTTTTTTACATTAGACGAAGTATAGTATAGGTAAACGCAGAGGGCTGATCCAGGAGCAGCAGGATGGAAATACATTAATTACATGAGATGGTCTAAAAGTCCAAAAAACCACATTACCATGCAGCAAAGGCAATGAACCACCGCCCTCTAATCACTCTAGTCCTACCACATGACGACTTCACAACTTGACAATAGGCCTCCAACAACTACAATTACTCATAAATAAAAACAAAATTAAGGAGTGCCCTTTATTAATCTTGCACTGGCTTTATTGAACACAAGGCAAATCATACACTAATTCTTCCATGCTCCCAATGTCCAAGTCTCAGTACTAAGATCTATCATTAAATACACTTCACGTCCTGTCTTTGCAACTTCACGTGTGAGCGACTGCTGACGAAGCCTCATACAAATTCCGTTCGATCACTGTCCCCAAGCACAGGCCGCCCTATAGCACATTCCACAGAACAGAGACAACATAAATATAGCATTAGACAACATAAAAAATTACAACAGAAACGTGTTAACATTACATCAATACTAAATTAGACAACATACACAATTACACATTTGAAGTTGGAGAGAACAGAACGAAATGAAGCCAAATGAAAGAAGCGTACTGTACCTTGAAATTTTCACCTCTCCTTAACAGTGACTGAATTTTGCATATTGTTATAAACTATACATCAATCAGATTTTAGGGAAATACTTGACAGTTGGCATCAAGAAGCACAAGCAAGTACATTACAACACGACCAAACCACGATATAACAAACGGACAAAACATAGCATCAGTAAGTTTACTCCAAAAATTATTTTAAATAAAATACACGCATTCGTAGGAAATATATCAGAACAACTAATGGAAGAAATAACTTCACGTCGTTTTTTTGTCTTGAATATGTTATGGCAATGATTCCAACGTCAACTTTAACAAACAAAATAATCTAGTGACTGACTATTATAAGTTGAGATTTAGCTTCAGAAGACGGATCACATAAGAGAAACCACAAAATAGAGA
>Ga0123342_1002715_pt1 | contig 29082 bp, 14 predicted proteins | sample Turbeawhitnodule_FD_89960 | JGI IMG/M metagenome (GOLD analysis project Ga0123342, IMG submission 89960) | Root nodule microbial communities of legume samples collected from Mexico - Turtle bean Mexico white nodule | ecosystem: Host-associated > Plants > Roots > Nodule | place: Mexico: Nepantla... | reverse complement strand
TGTTTAAGTGATTCATGTGAATGTGAGCAATTCTTCTATGCCATAACCAAGATTCATCATGCTTAGAAAGAAGACAACCTATAGAACAATGAGAAGAAATATCCAAGAGATAGACATTGTTGAAAATCATTTAAAGCACACTCAACTAACGAAATAGATTCTGTTAGGATTTTCAAACAAACAATCGATTGATTTCACGAAACAATCGATTGTTTTGGTTTAACAGCAAGTCAACCAACCAAAACAGTTTTCAACCTTTTCAAAAACACCTAAGAGTAAAACAATCGGTTGTTTCGACAAAACAACAGGTTGTTTTCCACTTAGTTTGAAAAACACTTTTAAACTTAAAAGATTTGAAAACACTTAAGCTTTAGATTCAACAAAGAGTGGATTACAAAGATAAATTACCCAAATCCTACTCTAAAACACAGCAGCAACTTTAGCCTTCCATCAAACGCTAGAATTTGAATTCTTCAAAGCTTTTGATCACACTTGATTCAACAAAAAATATGCATAATATATAAAATTCAATCAAATCGGGTGTAATCCAATCAAATAAGGTGATCATATAACTTGGATATTTATATAGTAATAATTTATTGAATGATAAATATTAAATAATTAATCATATATCTCTTATTTATTTTAAATATCTTTTGAATATATCAGTCAAAATTCAAAAGGGGCTATAAATACATGTCAAACATATAGGGAATACTCACTCAATTCTTATACTCACTTATATAATTATAATTCCTCATGCTCTTATTGAATGGAGCATCAGAGAAACATCTATAGGTGAATTTTTCCTCATTGTTTTTGACAAACTCAATAATCATATCTCAAAGTTATAACTCGACTTGTAAGACAAACCACCATCTTCCACCTTGGGAGACCAACACTATTTCTAGTAAGAATATATTAATCAATTTTCATATTTTTTTACCCAATTTTATTATTTTTGTTAGTATTTTAAATATTTTTCTTGTTTAATATTTCACTCATTAATCTTATAATTCTGCTCCTTATATTTTTTATATTATAATTTGTTTTTATGATAATTTGATAGTACTAACTATGTTTGATGTCCATAAATCCTAATGATTACATAATTTTCAAGATTAAATGAATTATTACTTTTATGTTTATTAAAAAATTACATAAATTAAAGCTAGCTTTTGGCACTTCGTGTTGAAGATAAAGCTCTTTCCAAAAGTAATTACTAAAAAGACCTATGAATGATATAGTGTTAATAATAAGATTTAGTTTACTTTGTATAAGATAAATAAATGGGTATATTGATTATTGGAGAATAATTGGTGTATCATTGTGTGATATCTGGTTGGTAGGGTTTGTTACGGTTGATGTTGATCCAAAACCATAATATGTTTTGTGACGGATCAATCTAAAGAATAGGTAAGAAACAAAGCACCTCTTTCTTCGACACTTTTGTTATTAGAAATATATAATTCTTATTATAGTTTGAATCCAACTAATTTCAGTTGAAGATTAAGTTAAGTTGTGATATTCAACTTCAATGTTTGATTTTGTGGTAATACACTGCTTTCTAGACCACCAAGAAATAAGATTAGGTTAAAAAATACTGCAGATCTAGAAGTAGACTTTCTATGCCCAATCAGCTCACACACAACTGTGATAAGAAAGTTTGAATTAAATAGACTGGTTGCATATGTGAAGACCATGAGAAAGAATGTCCTTAAGGTATCTTAGGATTGTTTTGACAATTATCCAATGAATGTCCAAAGAATTTGACAGACTTTGTTCACAACATAATTGATTTCAAGTATTGTAAGAGTAGCATATTGCAAAGCTCCAACTACTCATTTGTACAGAGTAGATAAAAAAAATTTATCTTATTTTAGATAGTTTGCTAGATGAGACCATAGGAGATGATATAGGTTGAACTTCAGTCATCTTTGTTTTTTTTTTTTTTTGTCTTATCAAAAAGATAGTTGATTTTATTAAGCATAAAGTAGTCAAGTTTACTTATTTGCTTGAGAGAAAAATTAAAGTGCAATTTTTGAGTGAGTTGCTAAATAATAGATATAGAGGTGTCAATGATAATAGTATCTTCAACATATATCAATAGGTGAAAAATATGAGAGTCGTGCTAATAGGTAAATAGTGAAAAATAATATTTATTGAAATAAAAATCAAACTCCAAAAGAGTTCTTGTGCTCCAAAAGAGTAGTTGTAAGTTTGTGAGATAACTTTGCTGGTTTTAAATCATAAATGACTTTATTAAGTTTGTAAATCAAATATATATAGTAAGTCATCAAATCCATAAAAAATTAGACTATATAAACTATTTATTTAAAAATGTCATTGAGATACACTAACAATAATTCTAATAATAATAATAGGAGAAGTGGAAAAATCAATATTTGTCAACAGTAATATCAATATTTTTTTTACTCCTAAAAACAGATAATTAACTAATTAACATTGAGTTAAATAACTGAATACTTATATCTCTAATATATATATAATCTTGCTTAAACATTTTAGTTCATAAATCAAACACTTCATATTCCTTTTCTTTCATTTACAAGAGATAATATATTATAGTAGTAATGTCAAAAAAAAAAGTTGTAGGTTGATGTAATTATAATGATTACATATTATAATTTTATATTAATGATACTCCTTCATGTTTTTATTATAAATTATAAAATGTTATAACAAATTGAACCGTTATAAGATATTTCATAGTTTTTACGCATAGATTTTTTTATTTGTCTCTATTAAAATGTTACGAGTATATATTCTTTATAAATAAATAATGATAAAAAATTATAAATTATTCATAATAAGAATAAATTTAATATTAGTAATTTTTTTAAATGACAAAATTAACGAAACTAAATAGTTTGTTAATGTGTAAATATATTAAACAAAGGTACTTTCTATCAACGACCAATAATATTTAATTTTTATAATAATCACCTTAAAATGATATCAATAATAACATGTGATTAGCAGTATAAACTGGTTATTTAGCGTTGATGATTACTAAATTCTGTTCATAATGACTTTTACAATGATTTATATAATATAATATAAATTTAAATTGGTGTCTTTCCATAGTATCATTTATTGCATGACAACTGCTATTTTATAATATTTTAATAAAAGAGAAAAATAAAATATAATCAATAGGGTAAAGGAATACATAATATTATTGTATAAATTATTACATAAACAATAATAAGTTTTTTATAGGTAATTTATTTTTTTATTGTGCAATTGTTGTCTATGTATACTTTAAAATAATTCATTTTATTTAATATTTGTTTGTTTTTCATGCAATGAGAAAAAAAAATCACACTAATATCATAAAAATACAAGGAAAGATAATCAAATCATTTATTGAAATATAAAGAAATTGAAATAATAACATTAATAATTGACAAAACTGATAAAACCTTAAAATACTCACTAATAAAATTAAAAGAGGAAGAGTATGAAGATTTTGAAATCAAAAAGAAAAACTTACATCTATTCAAATTTTAATTACTTGTATGATCTATACTAGTCACTTATTAATTGATGGGGAAAAAATCAGTTAGACTTCAAAAACAAATAGAAGTAATATAGAAGAGAAGAAAAATAAAAAATATAAAAAAAAAATTAAAACTAATTAAAACTAATATAAAAACAAATAATAATAACCAGCCTTGCATTTATTATTATTAAATATTTCTTGACATTGGTATTACAATATAACTGAACTTTGCATTAATAATAATATTGAATGCTTTATAGTAAGATTTTAATATATATGATCTATAAGTATTTTTCAATCAATATATTATAAAAAGAGGTTAAAAAAATAAAGGTATTATACTATGTATTACCAAGATATTTTAACTATCACCCACAACATTTTGGACATATAAAATAAAAGTCACTTAAATATAGGTTGTGCAGAATATTTGTATATCAGAGTAATATAAGATTAACTATAATATCTGTATTAATTTAAATACACCACCAGGAGAGCCAAACATATTTTTATAAATTCGTTAACTAAATTAAGATATATATTGAATAAATTAATTTATGTCTCAATCTCAGATAATTAACTACATTCTTATATCATAAAATGCGAGATTATAATGGATTACTAATTCCCAAACCAGGCAATGATTATTTAAAAGCTAAACTTAAAAATAATACCAATAGGATTTGTTTGGTGAAGGATATATAGCATAATAACATATAAGGAAATACGTGTTCAATTATCTTAATCCAACCCACACAGCCAAAATTCATATTCCTCATTTTATTTACACATTTTTCTTTAAAAAAGACAATACATTAGTTCGAATTGGCTTCATATTTCATAGGTTAAAATTACAATAATATATAATTTACATAAAATATTTACATATTTAATTGTGCTTAGGAATTTGTTACAAGTTTATTAAAATTAATCTTGAGTTAGAATATTTAAACTATTTTTTATATTAAATGCATTAAATTCGTTGATTTTTGAATCAATAAAAAAAAATTATTTCAAGGTGATTTTGTATTCATTATAGATTCTTATCATTAATATAAACATACTACAAAATTTATTGCTATATATATTTTTAAAATAAAAACATTCAAACCTAAGCTAGCTTACTCTAAAGTTAATTTTAATCAAAATCAATTTCACAAATACTTCTTTGGAAACATGACATTTGTTTTGGTTTACAAAACACAATAGTTACTCTTTCTATTACTTTTAATGCAGTTTAAGGTTTTCTTTTTGATGAAATAAAAAATATTTTTTAGATTTTATATTTTTTTCATTACAATAATATATATATATATATATATATATATATAAAAGTGAAAGTTGATATAAACTACTTTAAATATTAATAAATTTTTAGTTTATAAAATAATATTTAATTTAGTAATATAATAAATAATTATTTTTTATTTTAATTATATTTAAATAAAAATAAAACTCTTTTAAAAGTACTATGCTAAAAAAAAGGAGTGAATATTTTTAAATTTTTGTATAAATTATTTATACATAAAATAATGTGATTATTGCTTCCAATTAAAATAGAAAGAAAGATTCACTATATTTTATGAGCTGAATTTAATTTTCATTTGAATTAGTCCGATTCTAATTAATATAATTTAAATAACATAATATTTATACTGATAGATTTTTTTAGAGTTATATGTAATGTCTACTTTAATTTAATACTTTTGAAATGTTTTACTTAACTATATAAAATGCAGAAATCTATTTATTTTATTGATACATCAAATATCTCCAAATTTGAAGTTTAGTCATCAATTTAGTTATAAGTATCAGATTCAAGTTCCATTGGAATAAAAGAAAAGAGCAGTCAAATGCAAATGAAATGTTAGGGTAAATAAGATATTAATGTTAGAAAAGTTTTAAGACAATGAGTTGTCTAATAAAACAAAAAAAAATTGTTAGGAAGAAAGGAGAAGAATAAAAGCAAAACAGTAAAAATAAGAGCATGATAATATAATATAATTTCCCTCTAAATCAAGTAAACAAATTGTCAATATTGTATCCATCAGTAGCTGTCAGAAGAATGGAATTTATATATTTATATTGCCTATACCCTCAATAGAATAATCAATATCAGTTGGTGGATCATATTATTATAAATGCAATTTTATTAAATACTTGCATTCAACAAATAACATTTACTACAAGTGACTGACTGCATCATAAAAAGATGTACTGGATAAATTTTTCAATAGTTTTTGAAGTAAAGGTTTCATAACTTACATATTTAATGCTGAAAGTAAATGCTTCCTTCCAGAGAATAACCACAGAGCAGTTTTTTTATTAGAAATATAATTAATTATTACGTTAGAATTAATAAATAGGCTTATAAATAAGAAGGAATAAAATTTCCTTAAAAATACTATTATATAGGAACAGAATAGTACTTCTATAAAATGGTAAGCTTTTTTTTCTTGATCATTAAGTATCTCGTGCAAAATGTTGGTTTTAAACTTTTTTTTATTATATAATATTAAATGTAAAGTAAATAAGGAAAATAGTATTTTTTTCATAATTAATAAGCAAAATATTTTTTTTAAGAAGTCAGAATCATTTAGATGGTAAAATATTAATTAAAAATGTAAAATTAATATTAAGCCTGTACAAGTTTTTACACATTTGAACATTTGAACCGAGCACGAGGAGAACATCATCAGTATTTACAACATTTGAACATAGCATGAGGAACAATCAACAGATAAGCTAATAACTTAAATAGAAGACAACAGGTTCTCCTTTATTCTCAATGCAAATGCGGGATGGAATAAACAGCACAATGGTAAAGCTGTTCAATTCATTGCATCTTCCTAACTAAACTCCGTAAATTATCCTGACATACAACTTTTAAACCGAAAGAAGTAATACAAACAGCTAAAAATCTAAATTTACATTTAGTAAGTTCAAATTCATTACAAAACCAAAGATGAAGAAAAAATACCATATATATAAAAAAAAACCGATGATTTCTACCACAGCTATCAACTTCTGTAATAGTAGTTTCTAGCCCCCAATTATCTCAATTTAATCTGAATATTATGATTGCACAGCTTTACTTTGTTTGTTACAAGCAGGGGTCTTGAACTCCTGACATTTGCATGTTGATGTAGCCTCAATTGGCATCACTCTGTCAGTGGATGACTCCATTGGAAACAAAGGTTTATTACCAACATGATTACCAGCATTCATTTCAGTCAACGGAACACTTCTAGCTCTCACACCTTCCTTTGTCTGTGTCCTATCTTTGGAAGTGCAAATGCTTAAGGGTAACTTCTTTAATTTCACCCTTCCTCTCTTCTTACCTACAGAAGACAAATCTTCTGAATTTTTCTCCTTTGACTGACTTGACTCTGCTTCCCCATTATCTATTACCACCATTTGGTTAGATCTATCATATCTGAATCCCTTCTTATCTTCCTTGCTTGAACACACTTCTTGAAGGGAACCTTCAAAACCAACCTTACCCACGGTTCCGTGCCCATTGTTCAAAGATAAGAAATCCTGTCCAGTTACCATATGGGAATTAGAAACCGGAGTCATTTCAAAACTCGAAAAGTTCTTAGGCTTTTTGTATTTCCTGCCTTTTGAGTCTGAATTTGGAGAATTCTTTGAGATTCTCGGAGAACTGTTCATGGCCCGATGCAACTTCTGGGCCAATTCTTCATCTGTCCCACAATTTTCAATTTGTTGGTATTTTTTGTACAATAAATGAACTGGGAGATGCTTCTTGAGCTTGTTTTTCTTCGGATTTCTTTCCTTGCCACTCATTGCCTCTTCAGAGAAAGAGGCAATCAAATCTAAAGCTCTCTTGGCAGCTGCAACTGCTTTTGCAGCAATCTCGGCCTTTTCCTCAGCTGCAGCTCTTGCAGCCTTTGCAGCTTTCACTGCAGCCACTGCTTCAGCCTTTGAAGCCTCCACAACCTCCTCGGGGCTAAGGTTAGGGTTAGTGGGATGAGAACTCAACAAATTCTTAAGCCTGGCTTCAAATTCAACGGAATAGGAAGACGGTGAAGAGGAAACAGCCTCAGAAACTGTAACACAAGAAGTAACAACAAGTGATGGAGATGCTGCAGCATCACCATCTGAGCTCTGTTTTTTCAATCCAGCAAGAAGACGCTTACGAGGAGGCAAAAGAACATCAGCATCCAAGTGATTGACATCACACACATTCTCCATACTCCTCTGGTAAAATTTAATTCAATTCTCCTCAGAAAACAATGTACAAATCTTCACAAGCATTCCAAATCCATTCAGAATCAAATGATTTCCTCTTATGTCTCGATCTAACTTTCAAATCCAACTCACATCAGCAATCAAAAGAAGAATTAAAAAAAAAACTACAAGATTCTCAACAAACCCTACAAGAGCCTAGCTAAGATGGTGGGGCTTTGGAAATGAAAATTCAAATCATCACCATCATAATTTTCTATTCCAGCGATTCAGTTCCTAACCAGGAAAAAAAAACCAAAATCAAAATCTAGCACAATCGATTCAACTTGTCTGAATTATGAAAACGGAAAACAGAACAACAAAAGAAAAAGCCGTTAATAAATGGCACGTGGATTCTGCAAATAGCAAAAGCAATTAGAATTGAGAGGAGAGATATATTGAAAGCAGCAAGGTCAGCAGAGTTTGGTATTCATGCACATACATACATTTAATTCTAAACGTCTATACGTTTCCGATTAAATTGAGAAAACAAATGAATCAAGACTTGAATCCGGATTAAACCAATTACAAGGAATCTGTCAGAATTCAACGAGATTGAGGATCGAATTTGGAAACGTGGAGAAACAAAGAAGGAGGTCCACAAGTACCTGATCCTATGGAGCACTCCAGAGAAAATGGCGACGTGTGAATTAGGGTTTTGGCGAAGATAAAAAAGAATAGGTGGTGAGGACGGTGGCGAAGGCGTTGGGGAAGAAAATCCAGAAGCTGAGCTAGCAAAAATAAAACCGAAGATTTTTCATTTTTGATTTTTATTTCTATTGTTAGTTTGGTGTTTGCATTTATTTTTTAATTTTTACTAGAAATGTGAGAAAGTGAAAGAATTTGGACGAGTTCTGTTTTCACACAGAAGCACGCAAGCCAACACACGCCAATCACTCACAACTACGTCAGATTCAATATCATAACTCCATCCTCGATTTTTTTTTCTCCGTTTTTCAATAACTGTAACTAATTTTTCTACCTTACTTCCGAACTACCATACTGTCTACTTCTCTCTTTCAAATGCATTTACTTTTTCTATTGTTACTTTTAATTTGTACATTAATTAATTTTGAATTAATGAAGAAATTTATATATTTTTCTTTCTATTTCTCATATAATAAATATGTTCAAACAAAATATAATCTGATTTAAAATGGTTAGGATTGTCTTTTTTTTTTACTTAATAATATTATGTATGTGAAATGCAACTCCCAGTAAAAAAAAATGAGAATTGAGAATATATAATTAAGAAAGCGAGAATAGATGCTTTGCCCCCCACTTCTTTTAGCAAAAGAAATAGTTTATAAGAAAATAAAATTTATAAAAAATCAACTTTAGAATGGAACCAAATTCTGAATTATTATAAGCACCATTCATGCTCCAAGACTAAGCACCATGGACCATTTGAGCTAGTCACATTGAATACTCTTTTTACAATTTCACTATTGCGATTTCTTTCTTCTTTCTTGTTTTCCTTACTCATTCCTTTCCCTTTTCCACACAAGTCTAGTTAAGAATTCTTTCAAATATATTGACACCACTTAACCAAACATCACCAAACACCTACTATATCACATTCTTCCAAGAATCACCTTTCTCCACCAAGTACATCATATAACTTGCAATCTTCCTTCAAGAAACACCCAAGATCCATCTTATAAGTCAAACTATATCCACAAATACCTCAAAGTGTCACTTTTCAGAGCATATGACTTTTGCAAACTTACCTTAAATTTCTTTGGAAAAATTCATCAATAACCTTTCAATAATTTTATGTAATCATTCCAATCCAACTTAGGTTAATTCATTATACCTTCCTCAAACTCAAACTCATGGGTCTCAAATCCAATTCAAAATATAAAAAAAAATATTCAAGAAATATTTAAGAAAAGTTCTTTTAAGAAAAAACTTTCTATTTTTTCTTCTTTTCACTTTTGAATTTGTTTTAAATGATTCTTATTAAGAAATGTACTTTAAGCTTAAGTCAATTTTATAAAATCGATTTATAAGGTGATGTTTTATATATTATAAAATGTTTTTATCTCGAGATGTGGTACCTTCAACCTATTTTGTCACGCCGAAATTCTCTAACTCATGTGTGAAACTATACATTTACGAATTTATGAATGATTCAATAATGGATGATCTGATAAGCTCAACAAACTTTCGTTTGGATAAATATTAAATAATTTTGTTACCATATTAAAGAGTGAATTTTAAGTCTAATTCAATCTTATTATAAAATATATTTGTCTCTAGTTGATGTGAGATTTCAAACAATTTTCTCTTATATAAATTACAACCTTAATTCGCATAAAAAAAAGTTATAAATAATATTTTTAAATGTCTCAAACTACCACTAAATTATCATACATGATATAGACACATTATTGTAATTATATTGTATTCGGTTATATTTTTTTGTAAGTTTCACTTCATATATATTTTGATGCAGTTATAGTTTTTAAAATGTTTATTTATTTAACTCTCACTTATTAAAATAATGTTTGTAACATGTTGTGTAAAATCATAATCTAAATAACTCCAAAGGTCAATGTTAAATAAAACCATCTCAATTAACTTGATGAACCATGGTGCGAAGGCTTTTATAATCAAATAATTTGAAAATTAAATCTTTGTGGAAACTTCAAACAAGGTTTGACTCACATGATGTTAATCATGAATATTTTATCATTAAATTTGATTATTTGAAAAGTAAGCGTGATAATTAAAATTCTGTTGATAATTTTGTATTATAATTACTTGATTTTTTTTATCAGCCTTTTGTATTACTTGATAGTAAAGGTGCTGTCACTAGATTTCCAGAGGAAGTTGATACGATTTGACTGTCCCACGCAAAATCATCAGCGGGTGATATTATCATAACCTCAACGTATATAAAGTACGCACCTTCCTGCAGGTTCAAACCGCCATTCAGTGCAGAATTCGAAAATAGCAAGACGTTTTCCCCGATCAAACGTCACCGTTCGATCAGAAACCCTAGGAGCCGGTGAAGCGATCGAACATGCATGTTCATCGTAATCGTAGCGGCAGAGCATGATGGCCAGCATAAAGCCTTTGCCGGAGACAGTGCGCAGCTCACTTCGTTCTGGCATTTTCCTGTTCGACTTCACGCGCGTCGTGGAGGAACTGGTTTTCAATAGCCTCGATGCTCGTGCCACAAAGGTATCACTCGAGAGAGAAGTGAAAAGTGCATTAGCTTCGAGAATTCGGGGTATACCGATTGAGCTGTGTTTTTTTTTTCAGGTATCAGTGTTTGTTAGTATTGGGAAATGCTGTTTGAAAGTAGTTGATGATGGTAAATTTTTATTCGTTTTATTTACAGAAATGAACGTCTGTTTATTTATCGTGCTCAAAATTCGGAGCTACTTGGCACTTTTAGGTTTCGCTATATCTTTATGGCTTCGATAAATGTGTTTGTAGGAAGTGGAATTACTCGAGATGGACTTGAGTTGGTGGGAGAAAGATATGGTATGCATTTCTTTGTTTTCTTTTTCTTTCTTTGATGTGCCTGCATGCTCCATTTTTTGGTGGTCGTTTCCTGAACGCAGAACTATCATTATATGTCTTTAAGTTCATTAAAAGTAAAAAAGAAATGTTGTGATTAGAAGGCCGCCAATAGATATTTTATTGTTTTAAGATTTTCCTGGTTATAATGCTTAGTTTACTTATAAGATAAAATCTTCTATATGTATTGACCTTGCCGGTTGTTTACTCAATTTTCTTTTGTGGAGTTTATTGTAGGTTGTTAAATTATTTAATTTCCATATTCTTGTAGTTTGTATATGCAGCTTTCCTTGCGATCAGTGTTGGGAAATTTGTATTAAAAGGAGTTTTTGGTTATTCGATTCTAAAATATTAGTTAATAAAAGTAACTAGAGTAATCAGACCATTGTAGTCTGTTGCAATGTATCACAAGATCCAAGAAGCTATGATGAGTGACTTTTGTTAGGTTATATTACATGCAAAGGAAAAGAGGAGCCTTCTTTTTATTCTTCCATGAATTTGAGTTTCCTTGCTGCCTCTGATAATGTTATGTATGTATACTGAACAAGCAGCAACATCAAAATTTCTTAATTTGGTTGACCTCAATGTTACGAGTGAGAATTTCGGTTTCCGTGGGGAGGCTTTGGCTTCCATTTCTGATGTCTCTGTGCTGGAAATTGTGACAAGAACACATGGAAGGCCAAATGGATATCAAAAAGTTTTGAAGGTGGGCAGAACGTCCCATGCTTTATTCTGGGAAACATGAATTATATTATAGCTGCCATTGATGTAAGTTTTGTTTAAGTTTACGTTTCTAAATTGACTGCAGGGGTGCAAGTGTTTATATCTCGGCATTGATGATGATAGAAAGGAAGTGGGTACCACAGGTAGTAATTGTGGTGAATCTGACAGTTGCTTTTTTCCTTGCATGTCCGAGAATGAAACTAATACTTGGATGGCTTTCTTTTTCCCGAAATTTGATGGGTTCTTACATGATAGGATTTAGAGTCGTGAAAATCCTTTTATTTCCAGTGATTCCTTTTTGTCTTTTCATTTTCAATGCAAGCTAATTAAGATCTGAGATTATTATTCTATGGTTTATAGCTCTCTCATTTTTCTTTTGGTTCTTATATATGTACATGTATACGATTTTTATCCTTTAGCAGATATTTCCATAAATTTCCTGCTTTTCATGGTTAGTTGGTGGAGGTATATTAGCTTTACTTAATGCTATTTGCAGCTTTTATTTAGCTAGGGTTTATGGGATTCTTCAATCTTCCTTCACTTCCTCTTTTCTTTCACAAAAGATAGTTGCCATTTTGAATTCTGAGCTAAATTTTATATTCAATTGTTTATCATGTAGTCTTTTGTAGTTGGTTGGTTGATAATGCATGTTTTGACTGGTTGATATTGCTACTAATCATAACTTTGGAGCCATGCTCAAGATCTATGAATCATAGGCTTCGACATCCACTCTAGATGTCCAGCCTGGCCAAAGACTCCAACATGATTAATTTCCAAAATATAGGACACTAGGACATTGCATTGACACACACACACACATTGCTGAGATTGCAGTTTTATTTGTTAAGTCTCATCCATTGAATGGAATGGTTGTTAATTAGGACGGTGGATTGCCACTGTAGTGAAATCTTCTACTTGGTGATTGCTTGTTTAGACAAATTTTAATCTGTCTTAGTCCCTCCACTTGAAAATAATCTTTCCCATTGTTCGTATTTAAGTTGTTTGCTCTTATAATTTATCACCGAGAAATCTTCAGTTTCTGCCCATATGCACTACATTTATCTGGATAGAAAGTTTTTTCTTGATGATGATTTTTTTTCTGATCCTTCTAGCACAATGATTTGATTGCTAATTGAGGCCTTGTATCTTTTAGTTGTTGTCCGTGATTTATTTTACAATCAACCAGTTCGGAGAAAATGCATACTGTCCAGGTTCTTCTTCTCTTGTCCTACCACACAAGTGATATGTATTCTGAAGTTGTAGTTACCTTGTATGAACTCTATGACTATGTTTCAAATTTTTTGGATTGACGTGAATTCCATCTCTAAATTGGAAGTCCCAATAAGGTACTGCAATCAATCAAGAAATGTGTAATGCGGCTTGCACTTGTGCGTCCAAATATTTCCTTCAAAGTTGTTGATATTGAAAGGTATATTATATCCATTCAAAACAATTTTCATCTTCTTTTCTTTGGTTGACTAACATTCTCTTATACCTTACATTTAGAGAGGATGAACTGTTCTGCACACATTCTGCTTCTTCTCCTCTGTCACTTGTAACCAGTGGCTTTGGGGTAGAGGTCACAAGCTCTCTTCATTATTTAGAAGTTGAAAATGATATCATAAAGCTCTCTGGATATATATCCAATCCTTGCAATACTTTAAATATGAAGGTGATTCATGTTTCTAATATAAAAAGGCAATTGTCTATTTCATGTTACCCTTGCGTGTAGATTCTTTCTGGGTCATCTCCCTTAAATTTTGATGCATTTTTGCAGGTCCTGCAGTATGTCTGTATCCATGTGACTATACCGTTTTTAATTGTGTATGATTGGCAGAGTGGACTTGTTGATGTCTGAAAAGAATCAAATGCTTTAAACATTTTTACTGTTGACCTTAACATGTTAAGATGTTAACTCGCAATTTGTTTGCAAAGGCCCAATTCATAAGCTTCTGAATCAACTGGCTATCAGGTTTGAACATCTGAAATCATGGAATACTGATAATGAGTTCCGAAACAAGAAGAGAAGCAGGTGTCAGACGGGTCCAGCTTATCTCTTGAATTTAACTTGCCCCCGATCTATGTATGATTTGGCCTTTGAGCCATCAAAAACGTATGTTAAATTCAAGGTAAGCTTTTCTTAGCTTACCTTTTCGTGTCTCATTTTATCTTGTTAGTACTTCAATGCGGTGAGAATGCATTCTTGTTTCCATAAATGATTTTTGTAGGGTTCTAGTAGTTTCTTGCTTTTATATTATACTTCATGTACTTTGGGTGGTGTAAATTAACTCCACCAAGGAACAATGACCAGAAGGTTTGAACTTTCTTTTTCCCATATTTGAATTTTGCTATGAATTCTTTTATCACAACCATGCACGCTGCATAAATGTGATTGTCTCTTTTTCCCACACATTTTAAGGATTGGACACCTATTCTAAATTTCATTGAGAAGGTCATCAAACAATTCTGGGAGGAAAACATAGCTTCTGGTATACCCTCTCACTGCATCATATTGATATATAGTTCAATGAATTACTAATTTTAATGATTCTATTATTTGAGATTCTTGCAGTAGAGCCCATCATTCAAGCTGCATACATGGTAGAAGATCAACAAGAGAAAGCATATGTCAACATCATTTCAGACGAATCAGGTAAAGTTTGTAATTTTCATCATCAAATAGTTTCTTTTACAGTTGCAGTAATTTAGTCTGATCATTTTTAACCATTCACATTTGTGGTTTTGTCTTCATCTTATATATTTTTTAAGATAAAATAAGGTCCTTATTTTGCAGAAAAACATTGCTTTAATGATTTATATGCTACAATGGTTTGCTTTCTCTTTTAACCTTTGAAGATTGTTGCCATACATCTTTGATGCAGATATATCAAAGTTTAGAAACCAAAATCGTAAGGATTGCCTAGATCTATTCTTTTCTACTTCGGACAAGCTAATTGAAGGTAACTATCATCAATCTAACAGGGAAGATGTTAGAACCTCCATTGGTTACATGGAGGCCGCGATGTTCAAAGAGAAACAAAGTATTGGAGACTCTCTTTTTCAGACTGGTTATTCTGGCAACTTATTGGATGATGATTCACATGCCAAGTGCATATCCACTGTGACAAGAAGGCCAAACGGTTTGCTGATGCGTGATAGCAGCAGTTCATTGAAAGGAGATAACCTTTTTTATGATGAAATACCAGCTATAGAAAGTTTAAATGATTGTGTACCTTTTCATGCACCGAGTTCTTCACATGGAAGAAAATTCCATAAAGAAGCTGATGTGAACAGTGAAACATTTCAAGATGATTTACATTTTAACTGCAATGAGTACAGTTATGATGTAAATATTAATGGGGATTTGCAGAAATCTTTTCTAAAGGGATGCTCTACTCTAGGAAGTATCCTGCACAAGAAAGATTTCTTTGTAAAAAATGATGGATATGAAATCCAAACTGATAGCTTTTGTAGCAAGCGGAATACAGGGGAGGATTGTATAAGTGGTAAGGATTTAAATGATGTACCTTTTGATGAACCAAGTTCTTCACATGGAAGAAAATTCCATAAAGGAGCCGATGTGATCAGTGAATCATTTCAAGATGATTTACACTATAACTACGATGGGTACAGTTATGATGTAGATATTAATGGGGATTTGCAGAAACCTTTTATAAGGGGATGCTCTACACTAGGAAGTATCCTGCCTAAGAAAGATTTATCTGTAAATGATAAATATGAACTCCAAACTGATAGCTTTTGTAGCAAGAAGAATACTGGGGAGGATTATAGAAGTGGTAAGGATTTATATGTCCATCCCTATCCGGAAGTAAAAAAAAAATTAAAGATGTCAAAAAATTCCGATTTTCTTGAAAGAGAATTGGCTGAAGAAAACTGTCTCCCTTCAGATTTATGCTACTCAGCATCAAGAATAGGAAGCTCTGAGTCAGATGATCTGTCATCCAATTTTGAATGCCATCCTCTCTACCCAAAATCCTCATCCCAAGCACATGCACTGGGTTTTTATCGTACAACTGATATTAAAGATGATCTTGGAGGAGAATCTAGATGCTTTAAATGGGTCCATCATAAAAAACGTTTAGATGAAAGAGAAAATGAGTTCAATTTCAGCTACAATATGTCATGGAATACCAACCAGCATCACTCTGCATCAAGTTATGCAAATATTGGATTTAATTTTGATGTTGCTGGTGATTCTGGTGAAATATTCAACAAACGAGTTGACTGCCCTGATTTTAGTGACATATATTCTACAAAAAGGTCAGATATGTTAAACAAGGAGCTAGACTGGCTGTTGCCAAAGTCATGTTTTAAAAGCTGCAAGAGGCCTAACAAGAACAAAGGCAAAACAGATCAATTTAGAAATTCAATTTTGGAAGGAAATCATGAAAGATCTAGAAGAAGCATTTCAGCTCCTCCTTTTTATAGAAGCAAAAGGAGGTTTTTCTCTTTAAATCATCCTTCAGAAATAAAAGCCAAAAGACAGATTGACCGAGTGTATAACCCTGCTTTCAATCATGGAGGTTTTTCATTTTCTTCCTTTTATTTTTCTCCTTTGTTCCCTTTTATTATGTAGCAACATTTCCGAATAGCACAAATTGGAACCAATGCTTTTGAATATGCAGAAGCTAGTAATTCTAAATATCATCAACAGCCTCCTGTTGCTCATCACCAAAGCACTAAAGATCTCTTATTACAAGAATTCAAGTAGGATGATATTTTATTTCATAAAAGCTGCTTAAATGTTGGGAATAAATTCATACTGACCCTTGTGGTTTTGCACTGATTCTAGAATCAATGTGAAACAAACTTCAGAGGTTCTGGGTGCTATGCAGGTTAATGACATAACAGAGATTGAAGAACTTGAGAGTTTCAACATTCAAAACAGTGCTCCAATTGGGGGTAAGTTCAATGTGTTGGTAAAACTGATGTCTGATATGACAAGATGAGCTCCTTTGAAGTACCTTGGTTATGGCTCAGAATCATATATTCAGATTGCCGAACCTTTTCTTTGTAGCATGTTTGTCTTTACAGATTATTTTGAGCTACTTATTTAATTCTAAAATTTTTAGTTTTGTTACAATTAATTTCTTGAGGCTATGTAAAGCTGGATGTGTTTAGTATTTTCTGCCCAAATCAAAAGGCCAATAAATATGGAAGTTTTGTTTTACTTGCATCGTCTTCTACATAAAAAATGTTAATTGTTATTTATTTGGGTTATGCTTGAAATTTATTTATGTTTATATGATCAACAATTGAATATTTTCATGCTTGCTATTTCTTTCATATTAATACAATCAATCAATAGTTGAATTCAGTGGTTAACCTTCTATTAAACCCTTACTATCTGGTATTTCAGAATTGTGCTCTAAGGATGTGCAAGATTCCATAGATTTTGGGACTAAGTGGAGGAATTGCTCACCTAATATTACAGTTATGTTGTCAATATTTTAGAGGCCTATGATGTTACATAGACGACAATTATTCGTATGGAGGATGTCTATTTGATCTGACTATTATTATGACCTTTGCACAGAAGAATGATAAACCGGCTAATATTGAATGTCGAAACAATATACTTGACATTTCTTCTGGATTCTTGCATCTTGCTGGAGATTCATTGATTCCTGAAACTATCAGTAAGAAATGTCTTGAGGATTCTAAAGTTTTGCATCAGGTGGATAAAAAATTCATTCCAGTTGTGGCTGGCAGAACCCTTGCTGTTATTGATCAGGTTTGTCTATTGCATATTATAGCAGTATGGTTGAATTTCATTTTTAGGTGCACTGAGTCCTTTATGAAACGATGCTAAACTGATGATAACAATAGTACAATAGCTTCTGTGACTTGAAATGTCAATAGCCAGGAGCTCTATTAGAAATCATGCAATTCCTTGTATCTGAAAGTTTGTCTGCTTGTCATCCTGCAAACTGGCAAATATACTTTTACTCGGGAACACTAGTTATATTTTCCTACATGTATACAATTTCATCTTGACACAATAAACCAGTGTTCCTATATTTATTTTGCAACATTGCAAGAGAATACTCTTCTTGAGTATCTCTTTATAAGTGTATATCATTGTATCTAGGTTGGTTAGTTACGGATGACAATGTTAGAAAGTTCTAACAGCTGTTGGACAGTTACAACAAACTCTTAGTCCTTACTATTTAACACATTCACACTGCATGTTTAGTTTATCTGCATTTTTTCCTTGGGGTGTAAAGAAGGGTGATGGTTTGATGAGCCATGAGGAAGACCAAACTTAGGTAGCTTAGGGATTTCCCTTGTGCCTATATGTGCCACCATTACAGACAGTTTCATCATTTTTAAGCCCAAAGATTGGAGGACAAGATATACCTAGGAGAAACAGATATTTTAATAGAATTCAATCCGGGTAACCTGTATTGCTCAAAGCACGTAACCCACAACTATTTATTAAACTCTGAATTACCGTATCCTTTCAAACAGGTATACTCACTTTAGCACTACACAACTATCTCTCCTCAACATCCTTTTCCTCTTCTATATAGACCCATTGCTCCTCTCTCTCTTAATGCATTATGTTGGACCTCTCAGCTTGACTTTAGTTCATTACTATAAATAATAAATAAAGCTTCAGAAATGCCTGCTAACAGATATAATAAATGCACATTTTTCTAATCAGTAAGAACCCAAGGAGGAAATTTGGGGTAACTTTAATAGTAGTACTCCTTTTACAGCATGCAGCAGATGAAAGAATCAGACTGGAAGACTTGCGTCAAAAGGTAAACTTGTTCATACTGAGTCTATCACAAATATTCTCCAGTGTTACTCATGAAACTAGTCAAATACTTAGGTATTGTCAGGAGAAGCAAAAACAGTAACCTATCTACATGCTGAACTGGAACTGGTATGCACCCTATGAATTAGAGAATTTGATGTCAACATTGATTATGACATTTTTCCAAATCTTAAAATTCTTACTCTGCTAGTAAGATGCATGATACAGGTACTGCCAGAGATTGGTTATCAACTACTTCATAGTTATAGCGAACAGATTAAAGATTGGGGCTGGATCTGCAACATTCATGCTAAAAATTCGGAGTCCTTTAGAAGGTATACCTCTCTTGCTTCCCTTTAGAGTTTGTATATTTACCTTGACCAAGGTTGTTAGTAGATAATCTATGTTACAGCATATTTATTGTTCATGGCTTGCATCATATAAGATTTCTCTTCCTACCAATTAAACCATTGTTTGGGTTCAAAATTGAACAATAGAATAATTTGTTAGGTCTAAAAACTTCCAATTTTTTATTCATGTTTTATTAATTTATAATTTTGATTGCCTTTGCAGGAATTTGGATATTATAAAAAGACAACAAACGACAATCACACTTATTGCGGTCAACACTTGTTTCTTTTTTCCCCTTCAATTTTTCTTTTTACTAGCAGAAAATTTTAAAATTTTAATTTTTTTATTTAGTTTTGAATTTTAAATGCATGTTTTGCATATTACTGATTTTAATAACAACTTGTAGGTACCGTGTATTTTAGGGGTCAAATTAAATGATGTTGATCTTTTAGAATTTCTTCAGCAGGTTATAAGCATCCTGATCAAATTCCTTTCTAAGTCGTCTCCGTAATAGTCAGACATTTTATTCTTTTCTAACTTCCAATATATCATTACCTTTCCAGCTTGCTGACACTGATGGATCGTCAACAATGCCACCCTCTGTCATACGAGTGTTAAATTCGAAGGCATGCAGAGGTGCGTAACCGTATTAACCCCTGCAATACATGCTCAGGAGTTTGGAAAGTCTTCTTGTGCTTGCATGTTTCCTTATACAAATCTAGGCTCATTTCTGCAGTTAAGTAAATTAAGCTCTGTACATAATTATGTGCAAAAGCTGTATTGATACGTTTATTTTATCTCCCTGTTCGTGGGAAACGTCTTCCTATTTTCTGAAATTAGGACATTGTTCCTTCATTTAGCATGCAATGAAACTCCCATCTGTTCCTCTCATCTTGTAAGGGAATATTGCAGTCATCGGTAATATTCCTTTAATTTTATCAATAATGCTCGTTTTTGAAGGTGCAATTATGTTTGGGGATTCATTGCTACCATCAGAATGTTCCCTTCTAGTTGAAGAGCTAAAGCATACATCGCTTTGTTTCCAAGTAAGAGATATACGTTTCCACGTTTGTGTATCTAAGACAGGAAAGGCAGTGTTCATGACAAATTTGGAATTTTCTGTTCAGTGTGCTCATGGGCGACCAACAACTGTTCCTCTAGTTAACTTGGAGGCACTGCATAATCAGATAGCCAAGCTTCGACTGATGAACGAGTCTTCAAGTGACGAATGGCATGGATTACATAAACATAAAGTATGCGTTGAACGTGTAGTACAGCGTTTAAATCCTGCTAGTGGAACTTGAGTCTATGGAAGATTAGTTTGACAGAATTCATAATACCCTTCAAAACCATTCTTTTGTAATTTAGTGTACAGAAAACATCGAGGAAATAAAAAATAATGAGGCAATAGTGTTACAGTGCTTATATAGATATTACTGGATAACACCATTTCCAATTAATCTTGTGTTCATGGTTGGATTTGATCAAGTTTTACATTAATAATAGATTGAATTTGAACGCAAATTGATATGTTCATTTATAAAATTTTCACTCTCTGTATATGTGAAACTAAAAATCAATCCATAATTTATCTTAATGTTACAGAAATCCAGAATGAAAGGTATACTAAAATAACTTCGGCATATGGCCTCTATCTTGTTGTAGCTACACTTTTTTGGTCAAACAAGAGACTCCCAAGGGAAATATACTTGTCCTTGGAACGTCTTATGTCATGCTACAAAAGTTTTCCGAGTTTTTTACTAAGCCAGTTGGAAAAGTGGGGTCAATGAGGCTTGTATTGTTCTCGTCGGTCGACATTCGGTTGGACTGAATGCAGAGTTCTGCTTCTAGTCTATCATCTTGGTGCACTGGAACAATGCTCTACTAGGAAGGGGCTTTATCTGTTTCTTACACTCTAATGATTAAATCGCATACAAAATAGTAAACAGTTTCAGTCTCAAGTATTAAAAAACAGCATACCTTTTTTGGGGTCTCAAGTCTCTTTTATAGTTATCCCTTTAACAACTTTCACTCACGAGAATATAATCTCAACTTAAAGCATATATAACATAAAGATATTATGTCTACAGGCACCTTTACTCACTGTGCTATCAACAGAAAAGAATCTCGTGCACCTTTATTCACGGGTGCTGGCTACTTAATTAACAACTTGTATATTCATAAATATATATTTAACTAACGTATGCATTATAATAACATATGACCAAACTTAATATTTTTTGTTCTTTAATTATTTTTTACCGAGCTTACCATTAAAATTGGATCGAGCCCATGACCCGTCTTTTGGGCCTAAAGCCGAGCTGACCATAGCCAAATGCTTGGACCGATATTTCAAGCATTCAGGCTCATACGGAATCCCCCAGGCTTGAGTCGAGCTTGACCAGGCGAAGAGACTTTTTAGCGTTTTGGCAATTGACGTGATGTTTTCTCCAGCGGTACGTGAGGTGCGGTGAACGAAGCATTTATGAGGAGACGTCTCACCACACTTAATCGAGAGCGTACACGTGGTGCAACATCGACGGTGGAGAAAACCTTACCGTTTCAAATTCCACCTTTTGCATATACCTTACACGAGTTTCACTTAGCGCCACACTATTTCATTTCTCCTTGCTTCAGAAGCTTCTCCTTGACGCTGCCTTCTCACTCTCGTGCCTCTACCATCATCGTTGCGCCAAGCTCATCTCCGTTACCAGGTATCCAACTTAACTTCATTAGCACAAACCATCCATTTAACTCACTTCAACTTTCTTATGCAACTTTCGCATTCTGGTGTTCTTGCTCGTTGAAGTTCTTTCGCGCTTTCTCCTTCATCGTCATACATGTCCACTCGTGTCAATCAGGTAATTCCTGTCTTCATTAATGATTAACTGGCTGATGATGTTGCATGGAATGTGCTTTTGTTTTACCATTGATTTGTTCAATCAAGTATATATGCTTTGTTTGTGTTTGCTTATTCTAACTATGTTTGACAATGAATTACAGCGTCTTGTACCCCTGGGCTAAAAAAGATCTTTTGAAAGAAACCTCTTACTACACCACCCATCAATGCCTAAGAGATTTAAAAGAGAATGGTTGTATGATGAGTAAGAAACATGAGAGTCATGTAAAATCGTAGAGTGTAGAGAGGGCAAACTCATCTATTGCGATTAGTCCTCGGACCTCAAGGGTCCGTTCTGTTTCTTTTATGCTACCTTTTTCAAAAAGGTCCTCTTGCATCTCCCTTTGTCCATTTTCGAAAAAGAGCTTTTGACTGAGCTCAATGTCGTCCTTGCCCAGCTACACCCTAATAGATGGACATTCATTTGCACTTTCATTATTCTATGTGCTCAGTTTGGCATATCACCGTCTATTGAAGTCTTTTTATACTTCTTTGAAACCAAACACGTAAGTAGCAAACTATGGGTGTCCTTGAATAATGTACCTGGAAGAGCTTTACTTACCTTCTTCCAATCTTCATACAAAAACTTCAAAGGTAAGTTCGTTAAACTCTGAGACTCCACAGGAGATCTAGCCCTTTTGGATGGATTTCTCTTATATTTGACCTCCGAGCCAAATTTCGAAGTGCTCAGCGCCTGGAAGAGCTATCACCCAAAGACTAAGGGATCTGCCAATTCTTGACAAGCTTGAAGGTTGTCTTCAAAACCTCCTACCTAATATCCAAAGAGTACCTTCCCGTGACTTGAAGACTTATACTAGTACTCCTTATTTCCCACTCTTGGTGAAAATAACCCTACCACCATTTACTAACCATTTACTTATTTTCTTTACGATGTTGTCCCATATCAGCAAGAAGGAGCTAGGCGAGATAGCCAAAAGGATGAGGGCAGCAGCCAACATGCCCAAGGATTCCTTAGCACAAAAACAAAAAGCTCCAGCCACTACTACTCAAGCCTCGACTAAGCAAGATGAGGATACCACTTCGGGACTTGTTTTCCAAAAAAAAAGGAAGGCAATTGTTGCCCCCATTGAGCATTCTCACTCGGATGGACGAGCTCCTCCTCAACATGTTGCTCATTCAGAAGGCTAGGCTCCGTCCCGAGATGTGATTGTTATCCAAGAGGGCGAAGGGAAGAGCTCTAAGGGGAAGAGCTTGTGGGATCCCGAGCTTCGGCGTCCCCACCTATGGTAAACACACCTTCCTGCCTAGCAACTACAAAGACAGGCTCATGGCCCACAACGAAGATCAACTATATCGTGACGCCATGAAGCAAATCGGGCAGGCTTTTGCCATGGGATGCTTGGCCATTTCAAAGACAAGAGCTCGAAAGGCAACAAAAGATTAAAATGTCCTAGAGAATTTGGAGCTCTGCAAAAAGATAGAACACCTTCATTCTGAGCTCGAACATTCAAAGGGCCTACTTCAAAAAGCCGAATGACTTTAAGTTGAAAAGTCTAAGGAGGCAAGGAACTGAGCTCAGTAGGTAGCAGATCAAGCCTATGAGGCAGCTAGCCTGGCTGAAGAAAGAAACACACTGCTGGTCGAAGTTGACAAGTTAAAAAGGGAGTTGACCCTCAAAGATGAAACTCTTGCCAAAGCCACAAATTCCTTTAAATAAGATGTTGCCTAATCCTACCTTGTAGGATTCGAGGCAGTTGTTGAACAAGCAACAACACTTCATCCCTCTTTGGACTTCATCGAACTCGGTCTGGGTAAAATCGTGGTTGATGGCCAACTAAGGGATGATTAACTTGAACGCTTAATGGTTTGTAATATGCTACAATTTGCTTACCCTTTGAACATTGTGTGACTTTATGTTATTAACATCTTTGTTTTTCTCCTTTCAGGCCTTTAAATTACTTTGTCATGTATAGTTACTCAAAACCTTTACGAATTCTTAAGTATGAAAATAACAACTATTATCAATACACATGTGGATACCTTACTTACACTAACTCGTCTCCACATCCTGAGCATGAAGTAATAAAGATAACAAGAATTCAACTTAGGTGAATCTAAGCATGAAAAACCGTGGAGTTTCCACTTGAGAGAGAACTAACCTTTTGAAGAACTATAAATCCATAGCTAAGGCGAGCCTATACTCACTTGCATAGGTTTTGCTTTGCAAACTGGGCCAAAGACTGCCTATCATGACTTCTCTGAGCCTTGCTTCGCAAAGCGCCTGCTCGGATAATCACACTTGCTCTGCGCCCAACCGCCTTATTCATATATATAATCAAAGGATTTAACCACATATCATCTAATAATTTCATAGAACGCCTAAACTCGGGTGATCGTTCACACTCCGTGTTAGCCTGACTTACCATGTACCAAATCTAACAAACTCACCACTGAACGACTTGACTTACTCCGAGCTAGGACGTTTTTCCAGTCATAACAAACCAAATCGCATAGTGCTTAGGGCAGTCGCTCTTACACCGAGTTAAGTCGTCTTTCCTTACTTTGAATCAAATGATTTCGCCATAACAAATTAGTTTGCAGAGTGCTTGTACTCGAGTAGTTGTTCTTACACCGAGCGAGGTAGTCTTACCTTGCCTAAATACTTAATCTGTATCAACTTTACGCATAAGGTGCCTATACCCGGGTAATCATACTTACGCTGAGCTAGGTTGTCTTACCTGACACTGAATTAAACCACTTAGTCATAACAAATCAATCTGCAGGGTGTCTATACTTGGTAGTCGTTCTTACACAAAAGTTAGGGCGTCTTACCTTGCCAAATACTTCCTTTGCATCAGTTTTACGCACAGGGCGCCTATACGTAGTCGTACTACACTAAGCTGGGTCATCTTCCCTGACACTAGATAACCATTTCTCGCATAGGACGCCTATACTCAAGTAGTCACACTGACACCAAGCTAGGTCGTCTTACCTTACACTTAGATCAAGGGAATCACTAGACAAACTAGTCTCACACAACGCCTATGTTCGGATAGTCGTACTGACACCGAGCTAGGTTAACTTATCATGTGCTAACTTAAATAAATCAACAAAACTAATGCACCATCTTTCAAGAATAAATTTATCACTAGGTGACCTCATTAAAAAAAACCTTCAAGGAAAAAGAGCATCACCTTAATCATCGCATTGTTAAAAAAGAAAGCATTAAAAAAAAATATCATAACTCAAATAAAGTTTGAGGTTTGTCATGTTTCACGTTCAAGAAATGGCTCCCCCCTCCAGGTTTCCCGCCTATACGCTCCATTTTTGAGAACTTCAACTACGCGAAACGGGCCAATCCACTTTGAAGATAATTTGTTTTCTAACTGGTAGGGATGTGCCTTTCGTATTACCAAGTCAACAACCTTGAACTGTCGAGGTATCGTCTTGGTATTTTTTCTAAATTCTACCCTTCTCTTTAAAGCCTCTGAGTTAATACAGGCATGTTCACGCACCTCATCCAACAAGTTCATGTTCACCTTCCTTCCTTTGTTAAATTCCTCAACAACGAAGCTTTGGAATTGAGGGGAGCTCTCTTATATCTCTACTGGTATCATGGCGTCTGTCCCATACACCAAACTGAAGGGCGTCTCTTTAGTTGTTGACTGAGGGGTGGTGTGATAGGCCCACAAAATTATGGGAACTTCCTCTGACCAAGTTATGTTTTCCTTCTCCAACCTCCTATTCAACCCTCTCAACAGTTCTCTGTTAGCTAATTCAACTTGACCATTTGTCTCAGGGTGTTTCACCGAGGCGAATATCTTCTTTATCCCGAGCTCCGAACATAGCTTACCCAAGTATTGACTAGCAAATTGGATTCCATTGTCGAAAACTAGGTGTCTCAGGATCCAAAAACAACACACAATGTTCTTTCACACAAAATGTTGCACCTTGTGAGCAGTTATCTGTGCAACTGGTTTAGCTTCAACCCACTTGGTGAAGTATTCAATGGCCACAATGAGTATCTGACGTATCGTCAAAGGGAAAGGACCTAGAATGTTTATTCTTCATGTATGGAAGGGCCAATGGCTATAAATGGACCTCAGCTCCTCGGTTGGTGTGTGGCACCAATCAACGTGCTTTTGACATCGTTCACAGCATTGGGCATACTTTACGCAATACTCTTTCATGGTCAGCCAGTAATACCCAATTCGGATGACCTTCAACGAGAGAGCTTGTCCTCCGATATGATTATCGCAAATACCTTCATGGAGCTCGACCATGTCTCTGCTTGAGGATTTGGTGGGTATAGTTATGACGAAAAAGTTGATCATTTATTAAGGTATACCTTCCTACATTCCTCTTACCCATTTTAACCTAGTAGGCTCGGCAGGAAGTAGCTCATCAACTAGGTAACACTAGTAAGATGCTATCCAAGTCTCTTATGGTGTCGGCCTGCAAAACCTCAAGAAACTCATCTCCCAACAACCCGTAGGTAGTTATCCTTGGGACTTTCAAGGTCTCCTAAGTCATCAACCGATGCCTTCTTTCTTTTCTTGAGCTGATCCCCAGGACCTCCACGAGGCTGACCTCGGTTGGTCCTTCTTCAGCTATCCTAGGCGACTTCAATGTCTTCTAAATTACTGACCTCTGCCAACCTTCCTTCCCTGAACTAGTCAACTTAGACAACAAGTCTGCTCGAGAGTTTTGTTCTCTGGGAACGTGAACGAGGTCAAACACAGAGAAGGCTGCTTTCAAGATCGTTACATACCTTAGATATGAGGCTAGTTGCAGATCCTTGGCCTAATACTCACCCGTGACGTGCCCAGTGACAAGTAACGAGTCACTCTTCACCAACAAACTCCAAGCTCCCAACTCCTTGGCTAGTAACATCATTGCTATCAAGGCTTCATACTCAGCTTGATTGTTACTCGCCTTGAACGCGAACCTCAGGGCTTGCTCGATCAACAACCCGTTTGGTCCCTCTAAAATGACATCAGCCCCACTCCAATGCTGATTGGAGGATCCATCTACCGAAAGAACCCATTGAAAATCATTGGGATTGAGTTGGGTGTCATCAGATGAAAGTTCTACCATGAATTCAACAAATACTTGACCCTTGATCGACGCTTTAGGTTCATAATGTATGTCAAACTCAAATAACTCCACCGCCTAACGGACCATCCGACCTACTATATCAGGCTTTTGAAGGACCTTGCAAATGGGTAGATCGGTCATCATAATCACGGTGAAGCTTTGAAAGTAGTGGCAAAGTTGCCGAGTTGTAAACACCACAACTAAGGCAACTTTCTCGATAACCTGATACTGAGTTTCCGGTCCCTGCAGTATCTTACTCACAAAGTTGATTAGCTTTTGGACCTTATTTTAATATTGCAAAATGATCGAGCAGTCCGATTAAAATAAAGACGAATAAGGGTACCTGGGACTGGCTTACCAAGAACGGGGGGACTGACCAATAACTCTTTCAACTTGGTGAGCTTCCTCGCATTCTTTGGTCTATACAAAACGGTTGTTCTTCTTACGGCATTGAAAATAAGGATACCATTTATTGCCACTGGCTGACAAGAAGCGAGACAGGACGACGATGCACCCAGTTAACTACTGGACCTTTTTCACATTGGTCGGGCTCTTCATTCTTATGATTGCAGTGCATTTGTCGGGGTTAGTCTCTATTGTTGGGTATGAAGCCAGGACCAATTGGGTTGGGCTGAGTAGACACCATGTTTTAGTGAGTGGGCTTTATTATTGGGTCCCTTTATTATCTCTATTTAAAGAGATTATTGTACTTGTAATTGGTGTGCAACAGGATATAATGAAAACCTAATAGTTGCCCGTGTGGAAGTAGGTTGCAGTTGGCGACAGAACCACGTTAAATCTTGTGTCGTTTATTTTTTTGCAGTTGATTTGTGATTATGTGTGTTGTTTCCGCGTGCGTTTTTTCCCATCAAGTGGTATCAGAGCCTTGGTTCGTTTACACACTAGAGATCCGATCAGCAGAAATTAATCGACGAGATGTGAAAATTGCGGCTGTAGCATTTGCGAGTTTAGTTACTGAGCACATCAATATGATTTTAGCCAGACTTACGTCAGTGGGCATTAAGTTCGATGATGAAGTTCAAGCTTTACTACTGTTATTGTCTTTGCCTGATAGTTGGTCCAGAACAGTTACAGTAGTTACCAGTTCAGCGGATCTGATTGATTCACTTTTGAGAAGATTCGTGATCTCATTCTTGGCGAGGATGTCCAAAGAAGGAGTTCTGGGGAATTATCTAGTGAATCGCTATATGTCATCAGAGGAGAGAAATATCAGAGATAGTGGGAGCAAGAACAAAAGAAAGAGTCAGTCAAAGACTCGGGATTGCTCAAGTGTAACATGTTGGAACTGAAGGAGGTGGGGCATTTCAGGAATCAATGCCCTAATGATAAATAAGTCAACATTGCAGAAGACTTCGCAGACGAGGACCTTTTAGTCTGTTGCGCGGATAGCAGTGTGGATTCCTGGGTCATGGATTATGAAGCATTGCAGAATCTAGTTATTGGAGACTTTGGAAAGGTAAGACTAGTGGACAACATACTCTTGATGTTACGGGCATGGGTGACATAGTGTTGAAGACACCAGTTGGTTTTTGGACTTTGAAGGACGTCAGAGTTGTTCCAAGCTTGAGGAAAAGTTTGATTTCTGTTAAGCAGTTGGACGAACAGGGACATGAAGTGAAGTTTGAAAATCAGCAGTGGAAGGTCGTCAAGGGAAATCTTGTCATGGCCTGCGAAAGAAAGAGAGGTTCGTTGTATATAGTCAGATTACCGTGTCTGAGGGAGTGACCATCCTAGTTCAGAAGATAAACAAAGTCCGGTTCACAGAATCTCGTGGGCAGAAGAGGGTTGTCTTTACAAGAGAGAAACCAAGAGCCACATGTCAGATTCAGGATGAACGAGCATGGAAAGGTTCAGGTAGACCAGTCAGAGGTACTTGTGGCAGTGGGAGCACGGGTTGTGCTTCAGCTGAGGTTCCTAGACGACAGTGGGTTAGGAGAACCA
>Ga0123342_1002714_pt1 | contig 29090 bp, 16 predicted proteins | sample Turbeawhitnodule_FD_89960 | JGI IMG/M metagenome (GOLD analysis project Ga0123342, IMG submission 89960) | Root nodule microbial communities of legume samples collected from Mexico - Turtle bean Mexico white nodule | ecosystem: Host-associated > Plants > Roots > Nodule | place: Mexico: Nepantla... | reverse complement strand
GAGAAATCTCTTACTAACCAATCATTGTCCGCCTCCGAAATGGTATTGAAACTAACCTTATCCATTCTGACCTGACACGCATCGTTCCTGGCGAACCTTTCTTCAAAGAACTTACAAACCTTAACCTTTACCTCCTCCTTACTATCACACCATTTGTTATTGTCGAAAACTCCATGTAATTGGTTCCTTGCTCTCCTCCATTTTACCGCTGAATGAAAGAACTTTGTATTAAGATCTCCCTTCTTTAACCAACTCTGCCGTGCTTTCTGAAATAAAATCGCCTCTTGTTTGGACTTAGTCTCAGAAAGTTTAGTGGAGTCAGAAAGGGAGGAAAGAAAGTCTCTCTTTGCTAAGCATGATTCCATACTTTGTGATATTACTTAACCCGTGTAAGCAGAATCAGCAATAATAACCAGCTGTGATAAAACTGTTTGGGTCCACTCTTAAATGATTTCACAACCATATTTTCTCCTCTTCGTTTCATGATTTCATGTTAATTAAAGAGAAAGTTTTACAGCAGCACTTCAAGAGCATGTTTGGGATAACTTATATTTCTTCGATTTCAGCTGTTTGTGTAAAAAAAAAAACAAGCTGTTTATAAAATAAGTTGAATGTTTAGAACATCAACTGGAATTTATTCAAGTGTTTCTTTAAAAAATTAACTTGTTTTCATGAATCTAAACATTTATAACTTGTTATTTTCCAACAACTTATTTCCCTTTCAGCTCCGCACATACTTTTTTTTTCTCATATAGTTGACTTTTTGTTGTATCCAAACTAAATTAATTATGTTAAATCCACTTTTCAGTAAACTTATTGTTAAGAACTGAAGCACTAAAGGAAAGTTAAACCCAAAAAACTAGTCTATTAGGTCCTAACTCCCAAGGCTTAAGTAACATATGATATGATGATAGTCTTTTTTTCCTTGATGATATCAGCCTTAAGTAACTTATTATATTTAATGTGGAGCTTCTAACACTATTTGAATTGTAACAATAATCAGTTATGCATATAAATACCTAATTGGTTATTGAAATATTATAGTTTTTGCAACTGTCCCAAACACACCCTAAAAGGGCGTGTGTATGGTATGATTTGCACCAAGTGTAACTATCAACTTATATGTCTGTAGAAAAGTGTTGATATGAAAACTTACATAACTGTTAGTGCAGTAATATGTGCTAGGGAGAGAAGGGGCATGTGATTATCACTTATCATTACTTTGTTTTTTGTTGTCAGGCTGCATATTAACATCATTAAGGCATATAACCGATGACAATTTACTGATTCTGGTCTCATGCGCAGGTGACTGAAAACCCCAGTGCAGTTGGTGGTTGCAGTTGTAAAAGTTCCTTCATGGTGAAACAGTTGTGATTTTGTTATTCCTTCTTGACCCTTCACCCACCGCTCCGATATTTCTTTTAACCAATTTTCGGTTCTTTTGTACCACTAAAAGACGATTCATTGAACTCAAGCTAAAATTTCTTCTGTACAATGCTCTCAGTGTAAGATGGAGTTGTCCTAGTAATAAGTTTATCCATATCCATAAAGGCAAGTATTTATAGATTCCGCGTCCTTTGGTTTGTTATGCCATGATTTTATGTTCTCTCTTAAGGCTCAATACGTGTATACACTCATACTCGTACTCTGCATAGATTTTGTTGAATTCACTCCATAGGCACTTAAATTTCAACTATTTATACATTCATTGAAGTGGCTGTATCCGAGAAGGAGAAACTAATATGTAATAAAGGATCATGAACTACGATAGAATTTGATTTTGAATGTTTAACATTTATAAAATTAAATTTGATTAATCTTTTTTAAGTAGAATAATTTTCATTTAAAAAATAATATTCTCAAAAGTCAATTTAAGGAAAAAAAAGAATAAAAAAAATATACTGGCTTCTTTTTATTGGCGTAGTTAAGTTTATTGACTAGTTTGTAGTAGTTAAAGTAATATACGAAAGTTTTCCGGTCAAACCAAACTTTTATACATGTTATACTCGAGCTTAAAAATAGGTAAATAGGCCAACAATACTTCGGTTAAGGTAGAACACTTCCCCACCATAGTTGTGCGTATGATACTCTAATTGAGAATGAGCTAAAATATTTTCAAAATTCAATAAGTATTTTTTTTAATTGAACACTTCACCCATAAGTATTCTACGAGTGTCGACACGGATACGTCATTTAAGAAGTGTCTGAATTTCATAGTAAGACACCCAGAAATCTTAGTTAGTTTGATATGTTGGTATAGATATACGCATAAAGATGAGTATATATTTTCTTTTTATATAGTTTTATTTTTTTTTACATTTTTTTATCTGCTATGAATAGCTAGCTATTCATTAGCTGAGTTGTCACCCTATTGTTTCCTTTATATAATTTCTTGCGGTTAAAAAAATAATAAATAACATAATATTATTGTCATATCATTAGGAATCTCAAATCACAATATAATTAAATTAAGTTGAGTTTTAGAGATTTCTGATTCAAAGTAAACTAAATTACTCTTGTACGAATTAAATGATGAATTTAGTGTGAATAACCTAAAATCAACTTTTATATTTATCTTATAGTCACTTGGAAGTGATATAAGCATAAATAAAACTATCACCGAATGATGTATCTTTTTCCATTTGTCTTTGACATTCACATACGATATTCAACTATGACCCTAACATAGACAAATTTTTATCCTATGCTATTTATCGTAACTAGTTGTTAACTATATTATTTAGATAAAAAAATTCTTAAATATTTATAGAAAAAAATAAAACAAAATTCTCCATAATTAACAAGTGCTATCTATCTATAAATTTTGGAAACATTAGATACAATTATTTTATTTCTATTATATTTTTTAACTTTAATTCGGCTTATTTTTATTTTTTTTAATAAAGATACTTTTTATGAGTTTTAATTATTACACAACATAGCCTTGGGTAATTCCCAAGACGTGCTGTGGTGTTGAATCTTCACTGCGCTTATTATAAACATGGTCCAAACTCACTTTCCATGCCATTCAAAATAATTCTTATGTTTTTGGACACACACTTCTTGGGAGAAAAAACTCTTACTAAGAGTAATTACTTTTTCTATTATTGGGGTTTAATAAATTGAATATGATTTCGTGCTGCAATTACATTTGTTTTTATTTAATTAATGTTTGTTGTTGTTCTTCTTCTTATATATATACTTAATGTTTATTATTTTTCTTCTTATGCACTTAATGTTTGTGTTGTTTTTTGGCATAAAAATGGATAATGGTATGATTTTATATTTTTAATTCTAAATGGAAATTTGTTTTGACTTACAAACTCAATAAGACAATCGATTATTGCGTGCTTAAAGATGGGGTAAAGAGGATTGTTTATGGTTGATTTTTTTCTTTTTAATGCAAGTGCTTTGCTTACATTAATACAAAAGATTGATAGAAACAAATAGTATTACAAGTTAGGAAGTGTATGAAGTTAAATATCGATTATCACATTAATTTAGTTTACAATTGTTTTATCACACAAACACCAACAATGACAAAAATCCGAAGTCTACAACTCTGTAAAATGAGGTGTTATCTCCTATTATAAGAGAGAATGTGTATAATTCATCTCTCGTTGTGTTTAGAAAGAAATTAATTTCTCTTCCAAATAGTGAAAATATATTATTCTTTTAGTTATCAATTGAGGGTTTATCATGTAAAAATATTGTGTGTAAATTCTTTTTTTATTATGCTAATAAAAAAACATAATAACTAAACAGCTCTCATAATAATAATAAAGCTATTCTTCACCAGAAAAATCATATGCTTTCGACTTACTCCTCTCAAAAGAAATAATTAAAAAAAATTATTCACTCACAATTATGGTTAACTAATTTAACCACTTGTAGAGACTTTAAGAAAAACAACCTACTAAATCTCTATTAGCAACATCCATTATTTAAATCTCTATATATATTTCAGTACTTAAAGCTAAAAAATACCTTATATATCATTTTTTGAATTTATATGCTTCATATTTGAGTATGAAAACAATGAAATTAAGCTAGATTACAAGATTACCGTAAGAGATTACTATGCTTTAAAATGTACTTTATAGAAAATTTCTCATCTTTCATTAACAATTGATCCAAATTTATACTTGATTGGAATGAACACATGTTATGTCCAATTTCATGCAGTTGAAAGCAATGTCAACTAACTCTTTTCATGACGTGAATTTCATTCCATTTAGCATTACAAAATGGTAGAAACAATTTAAATTTGATTTATAATTTCTGCTATAACAGATTACTCTTCAGCAATTTGAACCGTACAATATATCTAATTTTAATCTTCTTCGTAGTACTGTAACTAACTAATTGATCGGTCATTTAACCTTCTTCACTATAGACCACATGATCTATTCTGGTTCATGCTAGAATGTGTGCTATGTAAGACCAAAATGGGAGTGAAATGTTAGCATAACATAAAGAAAAGAGAGAGAAAAAAAAAATGGTAGGAGGTGGATGTTTTACAAACCATCCAGTTCTGAATGGATCCAGTGGTGGTGGCAATGTTACCAATATCGGAGGTGTTAATTGCTATGTCAGTGGTTGCAGTCTCTCCGTCATTGCCATACTTCTTGTTTCTGATGTTTATGGTATTCGTTCTTTCTGTTAATGAAACACCTTGAAACCATTTTTATTATTTGCTTATATTATTTTGTTAAGTTCTAAAAACATTCAACTTTTGTTTACTTATTTTAAATTATCAAGAAACCTATGACTTGGGTCACCGTTACTGGTTATTCTTGTGAGGATTCTTGTATGGTAATGTTTTATTTATAAATAAAATATCAGAATAGAACATGATATTTTGCTGTCACTTATCACTTTGCACTGCTATTGCCATAAATTCCTTCATTTAATTAACACTCAATTTGTCTCGCAGGATTTAAAGCACCCCTTTTAAGGTATGGTTAATTTTCGGTGTTAATTTACTGTTCTCTTTGCTAATTCTCTTTCACTCTCTATGATGCTAAATGTAATGTGTTCCCCTAAGAAGTAACACCATGTTATGTATTGTTAGGAAAATTGCTGACAAGGTTGGAGATTCTGGGTATTATGTTGTGGTTCCTGACCTCCTAAATGACGACCCTTTTAATCCTAAGGATTTGAAAAGGCCAAATGATGTTTGGAAAAAAGATCATGAACCGGTTGGTTTTAATGATACTTGCTTGTCTTTATATTGTTGAATTAGCAAGAAAAAATGTCGTTTCTTTCCTCAAATTTCAATCTTGGTGTCCTTATTTCAGTTTTCTTAACTGATTTTGGAAGAGGATTAAGATGTTTGGCTTCTGTAACCTGATTATTTTAAAAACAGAGTATTATTTAGTGTATAAAAATTGTCACTTGTTTTAAAATTAAATGCATTCTGTTTGATGCTTGCATTGCATATTAAATTTGCAGGCAAAGGGTTTTGAAAGTGCAAAACCTATTATTGAAGCCTTAAAAAGTAAAGGTGTTTCCAGTATGGGAGCTGCTGGTTTCTGTTGGGGTTGTGAGTGGCTTCCATTGAATTGGTTTTCTTTATCTGCCCTCTTTTGGTATAAGCTCAGAATGTAATGTGTTTTTTTCTTTCTCAGCTAAGACAGTTACCGGCCTTGGGACAGCTCAACTTACTCAAGCTTCTGTGTTGTTACATCCATCATATATCACTGTGGATGACGTCCGTGGTATGTATGAATTTTCACATCCCACTTTGAAGGCCACCATGATTGATCTTGGATGTGGCGATTTATAAGATTTGAATTTTGTTTAAAGTTTATTTTTTAATAGGATATAAGAATTATTTAAAATTTATTTTTGACGAAAAATTGTTGAATTTAAAATCTATTTTCATGAAAGTTTGCTTATTAGACTATTCATAATATATAATTTTTATTTATAATGAATGTGAGATGGGTAACAAAATTATCAAAACCTATAATGATATTTTCGTGTTTGTATTCAATTAGTTAACTATTTATCAATCTTTCAGGTGTCAAAACTCCTATTGCTATACTTGGAGCTGAGCATGACTCACTCTCTCCTCCAGAGCTTGTAAAAGAATTTAAACATGTCCTAGATGCAAAACCAGAGGTTGGGTGAATCTTATTTTTTTTTGGTTCTGTACTGTCATTTTATGGAAATTAACTACTGTAATTAATTTTGTCATAATTGGTAACCAACACATACATAGTTAATTAAATGTTTTTTTTTGTGTATAAACAAGTTGAAGTTATCCATGTCAATTTCACATTTAACATCACAAATTTTTTATATATCAAAATTGGTTAATTATCATTTTTTTTTCTATTTTAGGGGCATATACCTTACTTATCTATATTTATATGGTATGGGAATGAGTGTTCTAAAGAAACTAGTTAAAAAAAATGTTTTTGGAGGTATTTCAAATGATATAGGTTGGTTTTTAACACTCAAAAAATTAAGTATTAAGATAAACAACAGCTACTACAAATTGTGTAGAAAATTTAGAATTAAAAAGATAATTTAGGGTTAAATAACTCTCTACTTTGATGATCATTTTCTTACTTTCTGTGGTATATTCATATATGTTTAAAATAAATAACAATACTAGTAGTTATGAGTACAAATGACTCAATATTCTTCATCTAATGTGTTCTTTCTGAATTCCTAAAAACTTTCTCTTTAATTTGTCACTGGACAAAGTCATTATGAAAATATCAACAATTTGATTATTAAACTTGAAAAACTCTAATTTTATCTCTTCTTCAATTGCTTCTTGAATAAAATGATGCTTGATAACTATGTAATTTGTTTATGATAAACTAGACTATACAACAAAGATTGAGTTATCATGATAATGGATAGTTATAGTATCTTGTTTCTCACTAAAATTTTGAAGCATTTTCTCCAAAGCTTGCTAAGTTGGCCTAATTATATTCAACCTCTATAAAACATTGAGACAACTTGTTGCTTTTTGCTCATCACAAAAATTCACCTAACTCAATGAAAAAAAATAGGAGTACTTTTATATCATCCATGCCTCATGCTCAATCATTCTCACAAAAGTTTACTAAGAATGCTTCTATTTTGTAGTTTAAAATATTTGGTATCTTAACACTTTAATCTTTCATGAGTTTAAAAAAAAATCACTGAAACTTCTAAATCGTACTTTTCACAACTTCATCTCTTTTCTCTCATCCTCAACCACATAGGAATAAACATGTACATAAGCTGGAAATAGTTCCAGTGTACTGCATTGTATAGTTGCTGCCACTTAGGTTTTTCATTCCACTACTAAAGACTAATTTTAGGTCTGATAAATGGTTTTAAGCTTCTTTTTTTTTATATTCCCATTATGGTAAACATCCATTAATTGCTAGGGTATCACCATTATCCTCCTTGTCCGTGATTGTTATCTTTTTGCTGTTATACAAGCTTGGTTAGATTTTACACCTTTTTTTCTTCAGGAAATACTTTACATACAAATTAAAATTGTGCTTTGGACAAATCAGAACAATTAAATAACAATTTAGTTATATCCTCCGGTTGTATTTGCCAAAGTAGTTTCTTTTTCATGATCATTAATGAACAAAATTTCTCAAATGTGCCGATTTTTTGTTTTGTGCAGGTTGAAAGTTTTGTAAAAATATTTCCGAACGCCTCACATGGTTGGGCTCTGAGGTATGACCCTACAAATCCAAAAGCTTTGAATGAGGCAGAGGCGGCACATAAAATCATGATAGATTGGTTTGATAAACATCTAAAGAAGTGAAAAATTGTGTATGTGATTTTGATTGTATCATCGTGTCCCTGTTGGAGGATTGAGAATGCTACGGATTCCACGCTGCATTACTTTTGAAAAATTAAATAGTTAGGACCTATGTTAAGGTAGTGACATTATGGAACTATGAATGAGAAATAATATAGTGGAATGAAAAAACGAATAGGATTATTATATTTTTTTGTAGAATGCAAGAACAAATATGAATATATTTTGTTATACCAGAATATTAGAGTATGAATGGGGTTATTGTGATAACAGAAAAATAAGACAAGTGAGTTTTTGTTTCTTTTCTATTCCATTACCATTTCCTTATAATGAGCTACTTCTTCAATAAGATATCAGCTCCTATTAGTTCTTACTGCTTGACTCCTTACAGTCTCCATCAAGTTATGATGATTTATGCACTAATCAAGTTGAACACACAAGTATAAAAATAAACACCTTCAATTAACATTAATACAGTAATTCGTAAATCAAAACATAATGATGATGAAATTATAGTCTCATCATTCTGCCTTATCTTTCACACTTTATTATACAAGAAGAATTCATAAGTCGTAAGACAAGGATAATAATAGCAAGAAAACAGTAAAAGTATCTCAGCCTATTTCTTCTAGTACACCATTGTTAGTCTTCTTCTGCTTGATCACCATCATAAGGGAGTGAAAGGAGAGACTCAGTATACACAGCCACCAGGGAGTGACTTCGACAATTGCTATAGGATCGATGCTCTAGAAGCTGTCCTTCGCTGTTACATTTTACCAATCCATTATTGCCATCTTTCCCTACAATATCACCACTTTTTGTAGAGCAAATCAGGGAAAAGTATTTAGTAGGGATCTCATCAACAGACACATCAACACTCTTAGTCCAAGATGACTGTATTTTGTACTCTTTCATCACCCATATTTTTGCTGGACAATCATACCCATAAACATGTACACAAAGAAAGTCTCCAAGTACTCCCAAATTGCATAAATCATACTCGCACATATCATCAGGCAGAAGTATATCTGAAAAACTCCTTTCTGTTAAATCAAAAGCAACAATAACATCCATTGATACATCACAACGATAAGCCAACCAATGAATAGCACCGTTCAAGAGCAACCCCGTTCTGATATCATCGCAGGAATTCATGTAAGACAAATGAATGCCCTCAATTTCTTTCCACGCATTAGCTCTGAAAGAGAAAAACTCCACTCGGGTTGCAACTTCTGAGTCAACGTTGTAGGAGGCTTGCACCACCAAGTAGTCATCTGTTGAAGGGTCATAACCAAAACCATTGAGAAACACGAAAACCCTGGCATCCATATCCGATGCAATAGGTGACTGACACACTTGTTTGTGGATACCTGTTGCGGGATTCCACAAACAGAGACTTTGGCTACAGTCCAAAAGCACAAACCCCCTACAAGAACCTAGGATTAGATCAGAATGGGATTCTGGGGACAGAAAGTTGAAGTTTAATGCAGCCGAAGCAGAATCATCGTGAAGGGGTGCATTGAAGTCTATGGATCGGACTTCAGGAACAGTAGGTTCCAATAACAAAAGTCTCTCCGTGCATGCTGCAGCAAGTTCAAAATGTGAAATTGCAAAGTGGGGATCAGAGATTAAAGAAAACCATGATTTACAGACACTTTTGAAACGAGCAAGAGACTTAACCGGCAACCTCAACAAGATTTGAATGATCAAATTCCTCGGCCGAAGCACAGTGATCCTGTTCCTTCTCCTTACTCTTCTACTGTTGGCTCTCTTCATTTTACTTTCCTTCTTTATTGTGCATGCACCAAATGACTCAATATATAGAGATGAGGTTGTTCCTTCTCCAGTACTCTTCCCAAGCTTCTTCCTTCTCCAGTACTCTTTCCAAGCTTCTTCCTTCTTTAGTACTTTTCCTGTATGACCAGTTTGTCCTTTGAGTACATCGTTCCACAAAAAAATGCTCTTGAATGGTCAACTAAATCATGGATATTTATAAGGACGGTCGCTTTACACCCATAAACAAAATATTAATATTTATAATAAAAAAAATTAATTTTTTTAAATAAAAATATAAATAAAATGTTAAATGTTAAAATAATTTTTAAAATTATAAATAATTAAAATATTAATATTTATTGAGGTATAGGATGAAAGATGGGTATCAAAAAACATTTTTCTATAGTGGAAATATTACCATACATCCATAACAAAATATTAATATTTATAATAAAAATAATTAATTTTTTTAATGAAAATATAAATAAAATGTTAAATGTAAAATGTTAAAGTGTTATAATTACTTGTGTTCAACTGTTAACTTTATTACTTCAAATTTTTACTGTCATTTAGCTAGTTTTTTTTTTTTTTCATTCCATTTATAGCTTTCAGGATTTTATATTTTATTACCTGAAAATTTTATAATATCCTATTTCATTCCATTTTACCATAATTATTGTTATTTAATAAATTGACTCTATTATGTAAAATCCTATATTTAATGGAGGTGTTTGAATCCAGTTATTTGTGTTTAATGATCCTGTTTTTGCCCTTTTACCATGCACAGGGTTGTGTTGTAATTGTACATGTTACCCTCTTCATTCTAGTTCTGTCGGCTTCATTTATCATCTTTAGAATTTGACTTTCTTCACTGGCATAACTAATTATGTTTAATTATATAATCGATTATAACCACTCTCATAATATTATATATAATATTTATGGTATATATGTATAGCCAAACATTATAATATTATATTTTATGGTTTGTGTTTATAATATTAGATATTTTAAATTTTAATATTTGTAAATAAAGATGTCATCCTGACTTTAGTTCACAAATAAATTCTTGAACATATACTAAAGAAATATGATATGTCTATAATATCTTTATCAATTTTTATTATGTAAAACCACTGTAAAATTATTTTTAGGAATGTTTTATTCAATAATTTAATTTATGTTGTTACTATAAATTTGAATTTAATATTTTGTTATTAAATAGAGTTCTCAACATATGGTATTGAGATAAAAAAACAGTTCTTAATATATATATATATATATATATATATATATATATATAAAGAATTAAAGTAATTTATGTAAAACAAATTACTTTACTTAAACAATTCATTTTAAAAATATTAACTATTCAAATTTATCTTACATCAATAATTTTTCGGTACCACCAATATAGTTTCACATATTCAGGAGTCGAGATCAAAGATAGTTTGTATATTATGTCTCCTCCAATCCATTGAGGTGCCTTTTAATGACAAAACCGTGATGAAATATCGACCTCCAAAACCGACAATACCTTGAATGCGGTGATTGACCCTAACGATATTATCTCTTGAACTTGAGATCGGAACAAATAAAATACCTCAAATGACGTATTAGTAATTTATTACATAACACATTTTTTTTAATATTTTTTCAATTACATCAATTATATATTACAATTTTTTCACTTAAATTCACTCATTTTATTTTAATTCAAATAATTTTTCACCTTTTTCCCTTCTTTTCTTTTTCTTTCCTTTCTCTCCCCAATACAAACATCCTTTCTCTCCCCAATACAAACAAACATTTATAAAAAAAATATGTATTTTAGAAGTTGAATTTTCCTTTTAAATGTAAAAAATTAGCTCTTAAAGAAACAAATGAGAATTTTTTCATAAATTAATTTCATAAAATAATTTTAATTTTAAAAAGTTATTATTTTTATTAAGGTAATTATTATTTTATTTTTATAGGTATTTATTTTAAATAATGTTAATAATAATAATAATATTATTATTATTATTATTGATGTAAACCCTAAACCACAAGTTATGGAAAAAATCTTATTTGAGGAAATGAAGCACGATTAATATAACTTTTGAATTTTATATTTCAGAATGTAAGTTTATATTTCAAATTATAAAATTATAAAATTTAAAATATATTTTACTGACTTTGAAATTATGTAATTTAAAATGCGAATTTTATAATTTAAAAATTATTTATAAATTCAGAAAATGATTTTTAAATTATAAAATTCAAAATTCAAATTTATATTTTAAATTTTAAATTTTAAAATATAAATTTAGATTTCAAAAATTCTATAATTTGAAAGTCATTATGATTTTTAAAATAATTTTTAAATTATAAAATTAGAAACGAATTTTTTATTTCGAATTTTACAATTTAAAAATATTTTATTTTGAAAAATGATTTCAAATTATAAATTTCGAAATACAAATTTAGAAAAATATGTTTGATATTACAATAATTATGAAGGTGTAGGAAGAAACTATGGAGGTACAGAAAGCAATTCCCCAGCAAGCAGTAGATGGAAAGGGCTTAAAACTATACGTTGAGGCCGAAAGGGCCCAATAAGAGGCTGTGCAGCTTCTAAACCCTAAATACAGAGTCGCAAGTTTTCTAATTTGCGCTTTTTGTGATTGTCGCTTAGTTCTGAACGGAAGAGCACCGGCGCAGCTTCCCTGTGGCTTCTTTTCTCTGTTGGTAAGAATAGTTTTATTCTCTCGTTTCCTAAAATCTGGTTCTGTTTGAGTGTGTGATCTAGTTTTTAGCCTTAATGATAACTGATTGACTCTGATTGCAATTTGCGTGTCAGTTAGTGACTATGGTGAGGGTTAGCGTGTTGAACGATGCTCTCAAGAGCATGTACAATGCCGAGAAAAGGGGAAAGCGCCAAGTTATGGTCAGGCCATCTTCCAAAGTCATCATCAAATTCCTTATGGTCATGCAAAAGCACGGTATCTCTCAGTTATTGAAGTTTTGTTTTTTTTTTCTCTTTAATGATATTGTTTCTGTGTTGAATTATTGTTGCTTTACTGTGTAGGATACATCGGAGAGTTTGAGTATGTTGATGACCATAGGGCTGGTAAAATCGTGGTTGAGTTGAACGGTAGACTGAACAAGTGTGGGGTTATTAGTCCCCGTTTTGATGTGGGTGTGAAAGAGATAGAACCTTGGACCGCTAGGCTTCTCCCCTCAAGACAGGTAAGTTAAATTTATATACTTTTATACCTTTTTTGTTGTGTTCAAATGCGTGTTTCTATGAACTCTCTAAACACAACTTGATGCTTGCATAGCATAGTGCCATAGAATTAAAACTTATTTCATTTTTTTCTTGTGGGGATTAAAATTCTTCAGTGCTGTGAAATTTTTATGTCAGGATTGAGTTAGATTGGCCACGGCTATATGCTAAGGTTTTTTTTTTTTTCTTCCAGGGCTTGTGACATTAAACTCCCTAACATCATATCAACGATTCAATTATATGTGATTGGTTACTGTTTGATGTTGAATACTAATGGTTCCACTACTTATCCCTGACAATTTGTACTAATTATGCAGTTTGGGTATATTGTATTGACAACCTCTGCTGGCATTATGGATCATGAAGAGGCCAGGAGGAAAAATGTTGGTGGTAAGGTCCTTGGTTTCTTCTACTAGGTTATTTTCAATTGAGGATGGAAGTGATTTCAAATTTGAGATTCACTGGTTGCAATGGAGGATATGCTAGTCCCCTAGTTATATCAACATAGCAGGAGATGTTTTGATGTTCTTTATTTTGTTTGCAAAGTCAAGTTGGTACTGAAACTTTTATCTTTTCTTTATCATTATTTTTCTTATACCAAAATGTATTGGACAAGTTGTTTTAACTGGTAAGTCTTTTTGATTGGAAATTTGAAATGCAGCGAAGTTTGAGATTCCGTGGTTGAGTTATAGTTATAGATTGAATTTGAAATCAGTTTATTTGTGCTTCCAGGAAAAAAAAATTGTCCTAAAAACACTATTAGATAATTCCGATTCTAATTTGATATTAAAATGAGTTTCTCAAGCTATTTTCAATCGTTCCAGCTAGTGAATACAGTGAATTAAAAGCTTTTCAACTATTAATATCTTACCCATATTCACATTAGTAGAGTATCAATTAGTTCGTGAAAATTGTTATCCCCTTTATGTTTACTTTTTAGTTATGGCCTCATATCGTAATTTCCATATCACCATAATATGCTAGTTGTAGTCTAATTTGCGATGAACTTATTTGCTTTTAGTTATTATTTGAAGTTCTTTGTAAGTTGTGACGGCCTGTGATATGGTCAAATTTTCTTAGGAAATTAGTTCTACTTATAACTAGTTAAATAGTTGGGCTATTGTGGTGGGTTTCATGGGTTTGTCATTGGGCGAAATTGGAAGGTTTATTAAACAGAAATAAAATAGAGAGGATTGAGATGTAATAAAGATAAGACAACAGAAATAAAATAGAGAGCATTGAGATGTAATAAAGTTAAGACAACAGAAAACAACGAATTAGTTTATCTGAGAAACGTTTTGTAATTTTCAGGAAAACACAAAATCTAAGGAAATGAGGTGTAATGTTGTGCAAACTTTTTTTTTGTTTAAGTTTCTTATAAATGGTCTCGTTTAAAATTATGTAATCTAACAATAACTTGTTATTAATTTTATTCAAGTTTTGTAATATTCATCTTGTATACTATTTTACCTTTTATATTTTCTTTTCTATTATGAACTGACTAATTCCCTCGGATTTTTTTTTATGAAAAAATTGGTTCTATTTTTGTATATTTATCTGAAAGTATAAATTATATAGTTTGAGTAATTTTGGCATCTGTATCTATTAAGGATAATAATTTTTTCAATGTTCTATTTTAAAGTAAATATTAGTATACAACTTAAAGTCATAAGTAAATAGTAATTTTACATTTAAATAAAATTTTCTATTCGACATTTACTCTTTATTCTCAAATAAATGTGACATTAAACTTTTGATGCTCTAGTCCACTTACTCGTCCACTTTTGTACATCCTTCCGTTCTTCTTCAAGCATCACTATAATTTTCGAAATATCAAAATTAGCCGTGTTATTTTTATTTGAAAAGGTTTATATTTTTTAAAATATTAAAACTAATATTGCTATTTTTATTTGAAAAGGCATCGTTATAATTTTTATGGAGTTTATAGGTTCTGGAATGCGGCTTTTGCGAAATCTAGAGATTGGTGAATCTACAATGTGGATTTTCTGAATACTATGTGGGTTTGGAATATATTTTTTACTTATGCATTCAAAATGCATTTTTCGATTTATGGATTGGTGGATCTGAAATGTATTTTTTGACTTATGAATTGGTGAATTTGGAATGTATTTTTTGACTTATGGATTGGTGGATTCGGAGTGTATTTTTTTACTTTTGATGTTTGGTGGTGGTTTTCAATAATTTGTTGGAATTTCATGGTAAGATGTAAATTTGTAGAAGTATTGATAATGGCGAATGATTTGTTGAACTTCATTATTAATCAATTTTATAACTCATTGGAAAAACATAAACATAAACATTTTTATGCAATCACCAAAGCTTGGTCTTCATATCTAGTTATGAGGTTATAATCGAATTTATAAATTAATATGTAAACATACATTGTGGCTATTATAAATGCAGAAAAACAAATTCATTCACGATTGTTTAAGAACTAATTCCATTACTCTTTAAAATAATAATGTAAACAATGTGTAGTTTCATCAAATTACAAAATAGAAATACAAATAAAAGCATAAAACATATAAATAATCATCGTCGTTCATGTCATTGTGTACGGACATACACACATCATACAAATGGGTCACATGATTTTCGTAAGTTGTCAACCGTAACCCATCCACTTTAATATTATTGTACTGGTCGGACGATCAAAGACATAAATTAATAATATAATGTAATAAATATGTGGCAAGAAAGCAGTTACAACTAACGTTGAATGAGTCAATGACACTTTGAAACGCACTTCAGTAATACCAGGAAGCCATTGAACACGACCTGATGATCACTACACATGTCTTGGCAAACTGGTTATCTTGCCCACGCGAGTGAAGGCCCAAGTCAACCTATAAAAGAGACTTCTGAAGGGGGAAAATGTACGTTTTTTCATATCCTGAGAGAACAAAACTAATCACTAGCATTGACTTGAGCGTCGGAGTGCAATCGCAGGTATCCCCACCGACCGGCGAAGCACGTGCGTGAGAGAGGAAGAACTTTGAAGAATTCAAAGACTACTAGCACAACAACGAATTGTGTATCGAGTGAATCAACATTACTCAGGCCTCGTCATTCACATAGGTACAATTGGCGCCCACCATGGGGCCCGAGTAAATTTTAGCCTTCAGTCGCAAGGACTTCGACGAGCAACAATGGTATCCACAATGAATAACACGAATAATGACAACACGGTAGAAGATCAAATGACGATGTTGCAGGCCCTTCAAGCCCAGATGCAAGAGCTATTGCGGAAAGGAACTGCAAATCAATTACGTCATGAGGAGGATCAGCGTAAGCAAGAAGAAGAACGACGTCAGCAGGTAGAGGAAATGGCTCAATTAAAGGAGTAGAACAAAAGACTACTCCAACGACTTGAAGAATCCGAACGGGAAGGACATTCTCGTGCGCCGACACCACCGACACATCAATTCGGGACAAAACCACTAACTCCCCAAACTCAGTTGGTGCATCACACGTCAATTACGCATCACACACATCAAAGCGTTAAGTATGCTGCTCCCGACAGAGTAGCCAATCCAAGGGGTCATCCTTTTACGGATGACATCATTGCTGCACCCCTTCCTGACAAGTGGAGGGGCTTAACGATGAATCTTTATGATGGTTCCACTGATCTGGACGAGTACCTGAATATTTTTAGGACGCAAATGACTTTATACACCGTGGATCAGACGGTGGGTGTAAGGTTTTTCCCACCTCACTGAGGGAAAGGCCTCTGGGATGGTTTACCGAGCTCCCACCGAATTCTGTGGCTAGTTTCGAAATTTTGGAAACAAAGTTTACCACCCAGTATGCTACGAGTAGACCCCATCGTACGTCCTCCATGTCTCTCCTCAATGTCAAACAGGAAAAAGGAGAATTGTTTAGGGCTTTCATGGATAAATTCAGCATGGTTTGCATGGGAATAAGGAATTTGAATCCAGACATAGCAATGCACCATTTAGTCTCAGTCATACTGCCAGGTCGATTCACTGAGAGCCTTATAAAACGACCACCATACAACATGGACGAATTAAGAACAATAGCAACCAAATTCATGCAAATAGAAGAACATGTTGGCTATCACAGGAAAACGTTAGCGAAAGCTTATGAAAAAGAAAGAGATAAAAATAGGGGTATCCGTCCTCCCGCAGTGGGGACCGACCGAGACCAGTATCGTCTGAACAAAGGTCCTCGTTTCTATAACTACACTCCTCTGACAGTACCTAGAGGGAAGACTTTGGATGAAGCCTTACAAACTGAATTGATCCCAGCGCTCAAGCAAGCACAAACACCGCCCAATGCAGATACAACTAAACGTTGTCAATACCATCACAATTACGGTCACACGACCGAGGGTTGCCAAACATTAAAGGATAAAATAGAAGAGCTTGTTCAAGTCAGTCACCTCCGCAAATTCATTAGGACGACTGCCGCTGCACCAAGGTCACCCCAACATGACATTGACTATTATAAAGATAAAGAACGTTCTCGATGAAGGGACATCCGAAACCGCGATGGCTATCGTCGTACAACTCGACAGAAATGAAGTGAGAGTCCGGTCAGGCGTACTCGCCCCCGAAGTGAGAGCCCTGAGCGCAGAAGCCGAACCAAACAAAAGGTTCGTGAAGTCATTAACACCATCGCCGACCCAGTGTCGCTCGGCGTACCCTCTCGGGAGGTTAATTATATTGCAGGTGACTTCGCAGGTGGTGGATGCTCTAACTCTGCCAGGAAGAAACATCCGAGGGTGATTCAATCTGTCCATTCAACTTAGATCGCAATCGATCCAGCACAAGATGACCCCATGGTCATCACGGTGGAGATAGACAAATTTGCAATTGCTAAAGTTCTGGTGGATCAAGGCAGCTCGGTCGACATTTTATATTGGGAAACTTTTAAGAAGATGCGAATTTCGGAAGTAGAGATACAACCTTATGATGAACAGATAGTTGTATTTTCAGGAAAACAGGTGGATACCAAGGGGTACATCGATTTATTTACCACCTTTGGCGATGACTGTCTTAGTAGGACAATCAACATCCGATACTTGTTGATTAATGCCAACACTTCTTACAACATACTACTCGGATGTCCTTTTATCAACAGGTTAAAGGCTATTGTTTCTTCTCCTCATTTGGCCATGAAATTTCCTTCTATCAATGGAGATATTGCAACAGTGCATGTTGACCAAAAAATTGCGCGGGAGTGCTATGTAGCAAGCCTAAAAGTCGAGCCGACTAGGCGATTATATACTACAACGGACGACCGATCCTCCAGTAGAAGAGGATGGTCCCTGGAGAGGCGTTCTAGGGGCAGAAATCCCAGAAGACACTTGGTTGCCCTCGTAGATCTGGACCCACGACTGGACGATCCTCGCATGGAGGCTGGAGAAGACTTTCAGCCCAAATTCCTTCAAGAGAACGACCGCAAAACATACATAGGAACATCCCTGAAGTCGGACGATCGAGAGGTGATAAGCAAAACCTTGATTAAAAATGCAGATCTTTTTGCTTGGACCGCCGCAGACATGCCCGGGGTAAATCCTAATGTCATCACTCATCGTCTATCTCTGTATAAAGAGGCCAGACCGATAGCACAAAAGAAGAGAAAATTGGGCGAAGAAAGACGCAAGGCCGCCCGAGAAGAAATTGATAAGTTGATTCAGGCTGACTTCATCTAGAAAGCCCATTACACTACGTGGTTAACTAACGTAGTAATGGTCAAGAAGTCTAATCGTAAGTGGCGAATGTGTGTAGACTACACAGACCTCAACAAGGCATGCCCCAAGGATTCTTACCCGCTGCCGACTATCGATCGGCTGGTCGACGGAGCTGCTGGGTATTAGTTCCTCAGTTTCCTGGACGCATACTCAGGATATAATCAAATCCAGATGCACCCACGGGATATGGAGAAAACAACCTTCATGATAGACTCCAACAATTTTTATTATGAAGTCATAACGTTCGGACTAAAAAATGTTGGAGCCACATACCAACGTTTAATGGATCATGTTTTCCATGACATGATCGGAAGAAATGTCGAAGTATATGTTGATGACATTGTTGTCAAATCTGGCTCATGCCAACAACATGTATCGGATTTGAAAGAAGTTTTCCAAGCTTTACGTAAGTACCGCATGCGCCTAATCTCGACAAGTGCGCGTTCGGCGTGGAAGGAGGGAAGTTCTTAGGTTTTATGCTCACTCATCGGGGCGTAGAAGCAAACCCTGAGAAATGCAAAACTGTTGCAGAAATGCGCAGTCCAAACAACATTAAAGAAATCCAAAGGTTAGTCGGACGACTCACCTCTTTGTCTCGGTTTGTTCCAAAACTGGCAGAACGAACGAGACCGATCGTCCAACAACTAAAATAGGCGTCCAAGTTTGAGTGGACCACTGAGTGTGAACAATTTTTTCAACAATTGAAAACATTCCTGGCATCCCCACCTATTATCCAAAAACCTAACACACGAGAACCTATTATCGTTTACCTTGTCGTGTCAAATGAAGCAGTAAGTTCGGTCCTAGTACAAGATATAGAGGTAGAGGGACGATTGGTGTACTTTGTTAGCCGAGTACTTAACGGCGTAGAAATCAGATATAATATGGTTGAAAAAGTCGCATTGGCTTTAGTGATCACCGCCCGAAGGATGCAGATGTATTTCCAAAATCATCAGATCATAGTTAAGACAAACTATCCCATTATGAAAATCTTGACTAAGCCAGATTTGGCCGGACGAATGATAGGATGGGCAATCGAATTGTCCGAATTTCATATTCAATATCAGCCCGGGGGGCAGGTAAATCTCAGGCCCTCGCCGATTTCGCAGTAGAACTAACCCCACAATCGGCTGAAGACAAACATTCTAAGTGGATTTTATATGTAGATGGCTCTTCAAAATGTCGATCGTGCGACGCAAGAGTAGTATTGGAAGGACCAGGTGAAATTGTTGTTGAGCAGGATCTGAAATTTTAGTTCAAAACTTCAAATAATCAGGCCGAGTATGAGGCCATCATAGCCAGGCTTTACCTGGCCAATGAATTAGAAGTAACTAAATTAATTTGCAAACCGACTCGCAGCTCGTGGTCGGACAACTTATAGAAGAATACGAGGTAAGGGAAACTTTGCTTCAGCAGTATTTTCATTTCAATCGAAATATGTTAACCAAATTCAAGGAAGTATCGTTCCAACACGTCCGACGAGAAAATAACACTCGTGCGGACACCCTATCGCGATTGGCCACCACCAAACAGAAAGGAATTCATCGGTCAGTCGTACACGTCACATTAACCAAGCCCAGTTTCAGTGCAGAAGAATGTATGGCGACTGACACTCAGCCAAATTGGATGACCCCCATCAAACAGTATTTAATGGATGGGGTATGTGACCTGCACTTTGAGAAAACGATGAAGCAACATGCCACTCGGTTTGTACTCATTGACCAAGACCTTTATAGGCGCGGATACACTCGTCCACTCTTAAAGTGCCTTACTCCTGAACAAACCACTTAAGTGATGACCGAGTTGCACGAGGGGATATGCAGAATTCACTCTAGAGTGCGAACCATGGCTGTCAAGGTGTTACGGGTCGGGTATTATTAGCTGACCATGCAAGGGGATTGTACAGAGTTCGTTCGGAAGTGCTTAATGTGCCAAGAGTATGACACCTTGTCACACCAGAAGCCCGAGAATCTACATCATATCTTGTCTCCATGGCCATTCGTAAAGTGGGGAATGGATATAATTGGACCCTTTGCACTTGGCAAGGGGCAATGTAAATTCCTACTGGTCGGCATCGATTACTTCACTAAGTGGATCGAGGCCGAACCCTTGACAGCCATAACTGCTCGAAATGTCCAAAATTTCGTATGGAAGAATATCGTTTGTGGATTCAATCTACCCTAGGTTATTATCACCGATAATGGTCGACAATTCACCGACCGAGGGTTAGCAGAATTCTACGAAAAACTCAACATCAAACACATTGCGAGCTTGGTCGAGCATCCACAAACCAACGGCCAAGCAGAGGCCGCCAATAAAGTCATCCTCAACGAGCTTAAAAAGAGACTTGGTTCAGCCAAGGGAAGTTGGACTGAGGAACTTCTGGAGGTTCTGTGGGCCTACCGGTGTACCCCGCAATCTATAACTCAAGAGACGCCCTATAGTCTGACGTACGGCACTGAAGCCATGATTCCAGTCGAGATAGGCAAACCTTCATTACGACGACAAATGTTATATTTGGATTTAAATAAAGAAAGTTTGTTGGTCGACCTTGACCTTATCAACGAACTAAGGGACAAGTGCATAATACGAGAAAAAGCGTGTAAAATGCGGGTAGCAAGGCGGTATAACTCGAAGGTAAAGCCATGAAGCTTCAAGTACCGACACGACATTATTTAGAATATTTTTCAGGAAAATCTGTACCGAGAACGTGAAATGCCACGCATCTCAAATTTTATTACAGCTGATGAATAAACACTAGTGTACTCTTTCCTCACTCGGTTGTTTATCCCTAAGGAGGGTTTTTGACCGAGAAGGTTTTAATGAGACACTTTAAAAATCATTTCTCAAAAGCGTATACGATTAATCGTTATTTACCGAAGCGTTCGGTTCGAAATTAATCACTTCAGGGTTATTTACCAAATCTTTGGTCCAAAATTATCGAGGCGTTCGGTCCGAAATTAATAACTTAAGGGTTATTTACCAAATCTTTGGTTAGAAACAAGTAACTTAAATAACTTAATCGTTATTTACCGAAGCGTTCGGTCTGAAATTAATCATTTAAGGTTTATTTACCAAATCTTTGGTCCAAAATTACCGTGACGTTCGGTCCAAAATTACTGAGGCGTTCTGTCCAAAATTAATAACTTAAGTGTTATTTACCAAATCTTTGGTCAGAAACAAGTAACTTAAATAACTTAATCGTTATTTATCGAAACGTTCGATCCGAAATTAATCACTTAAGGATTATTTAACAAATCTTTGGTCTGAAATTACCGAGACATTCGATCCGAAATTAAATTTTAATTGTTATTTACGAAAGCGTTCGGTTAGAAATTAATAACTTAAGCATTATTTGCCAAATCTTTGGTAAAAAACAAATAACTTAAGCGCTCGGTCAAACATACGATCAACATTGCTTAACAGAAACATAATTATATAAAATGACAATCATAAATGCAATTGTTCAAAGCAATTCAAGCTAAAACAATTAAAAGTGCGATAAAATTGTTCAAAACCCATAACCCGGTTCCAGGATATTCTAATTCAAATAATTTCGATGGATTGGTCCGGCTGTGCAACCTCGATTTGTTGGTCTTCCATCACTTGATCAACACCTTCCCCAAGCGGCACGAATTGGCCGTTCACAACGTCTTTTTCTAGGTCATACCGCGAGTTCTCGGTCGGTACACCATGGAAGAAAGCCACTTAACGAACGCCTTGGTTAAAGCTCTCTTCGCTAATTCACAACATAAACTCTTGGCATTTCTCCAGTTCAACATTCAGAGATTCTCTATGAGCCTTGCCTTCAGATTTTTCCTTTACAAGCTGATCGCGTTCGACCATCACCTTGGCAAGAGCTGCCTTCAATCCTTCTTGTTCCTCCTTGGCCAGTTGCTCTTTCTTTTGCATCTCCTCTCAGCAGGCCTCCACACTCTCTATGGCATTCTTTAAAGAGAGGGCTGAGTTCTCGAGCTTCACTTTCAGCTTGGGAACTACGACCGACTGGGCCCTATTTAGCTCGTCGCCAATGGCTATACCCACAACTGCCGCCCGACATTGTAATTCCACCATTTCTCTATTAAGTCCTTAGTGAGAATGGCCGCCAGCACACCCTCATCTTCGGGACGAAGGTCGAATTGCATGGTGGGGGCAACTCTTATCGACAAACCAAGCATGGTAATTGGCTTGCCGGACGACGATCCCACTTCCAGGCTGATTTGCGTCTTTGGTGGACGCCCTCTTTTTCGATTACCGACCGGAGCGACCGCTACCACAAACGGCACAACCTCTATATCAGTTTTTGCGTTTTCAACCCCAGCACTAATCTTCTACCCAGCCGCTTGACGCTTGAGGTTACTCATAAACTTGCTCAAGGAGGGATCCATCTTCAGAATAATATCTGCAAAATACATGTACAATTAAACCATATTAACTTAGCAGAAGAACGACCGAACGTAAAGAAATTCACATACCATTTAAATATACCCACTTTTTGGACGACCCATACAAAGCTACCAATTCTCGGGTGGGCAGTTTACAGGACAACTGGTTAGTGACTATTATAATCTCCTTGTCGAAGGGTGGCAACGACTTCCGCAACCAACTACCAAGTTTGGTGGGTTTCTCTGTCCAATTGAAGGGAAATTTGGTCGTCCCATCCGCATTGTAAAAGAGGTCTCGACCGTCAGGTTCCACAAAAATCTTAAAGTAATTTTCTTTGAAATTTTTATATGAGGTGGTAAAGGCAGCGAAACGGACATTCCCTGGTCGGCTAGACAATGACAACCAGCTTACATGGGTAATTGGATGCGTGTTATAGTAGTACAAAAACGACTCAGGGGTAGGCTCAAGTTTGAAAACATGGCATAACACTCAGAATGCTTGAAGAATTTCCCACGAGTTGGGATGCAATTGCGTGGGCGCAACATTAAGAATCTGAAAGACTCCCATAGTAAATTTATCAAAAGGAAAGGTAACGTGTAGGTTGGCAAAAAACGTATTATACACAAAAAAGAAGTCATGCGGCGCATTTTCCCGATTGTGGCACACACGGTCGGTCACGCCGCAAACGTCCGCGGTTATTGCCTCAGATGGGAAGTCAGGCGCCAAAAAATCATCATTCGCAGAAAGGAATTTATCTAAATCATCGGAAGTCCTAATCCTAGTTAGGATTTTGTGGACTGACGGATCAATCCAATCGTAGCTTGGGTTGTCCGACGACTAACTCGCGCTACTAGATGCAGTGCGAGTCACGGACGAATTGACACGGGTAACACTATTGGAGGACTCTACTGGAGATGGCATTACTAACCTTGATTGGAAACGAACTTGGCACTCGCAATGGACTCGGCACTCGGAGCAAATAGCGTAATCCTTGCAAGAGAAGAGAAAGTGTAAACCTTCAAACTTCTCAGCAAAGTGCTATTTATAGCCATCACAATAAGAGAGAGAAATCCTGCTCATTCGTCCAGCATCGTTGGATCTAGTATGATCTAATGATCAAAACCATCCGGCATGTGAAATGACACGCAATCTCCACCGTCAAAGGCATCTGATGAAACAGTGCAACGTGAAATGGCGGCTCTGCCAAATGTCACCTCTTGTCACATCTTTGCTATGCATTTAAGGCCCAAGACATGAATTAATAATATAATGTTATAAATATGTGGCAAGAAAGCAGTTACAACTAACGTTGAATGAGTCAAGGAAACTTCGAAACACACGACCTGATGACCACTACACATGTCTTGGAAAACTGGTTATCTGGCCCACGCGAGTGAAGGCCCAAGTCAACCTATAAAAGAGACTTCTGAAGGGGGAAAATGTACGTTTTTCATATCCTGAGAGAACAAAACTAATCACTAGCACTGACTTGAGTGTCAGAGTGCAATCGCAGGTACCCCCACCTACCAACGGAGCACGTGCGTGAGAGAGGAAGAACTTTGAAGAATTCATAGACTACTAGCACAACAACGAATTGTGTATCGAGTGGATCAACATTACTCAGACTTCGTCATCCACACAGGTACAATTATACTTTGGGTGTTTCTTCTGCACCACTTCAATATTCTACAATCCAGTGGATGAGTCACTGTTGACAACTTATTGATTTATGAATTCGATTATAACCCAATAACTATATATGAAGACCAAACTTTGGTGATTGGATATAAATATTTATGTTTATGTTTTCCAATGAGTCTTCAAATTGATTAATAGTGAAGTTCAACAAATCCTTCGATATTGTCCATACTTTTACAAATTAACATCTTACCATGAAATTCCAACAAATTATTGAAAACCACAATCAAACATCAAAAGTCAAAAAAATGCATTCCGGATCCACCAATCCATAAGTCAAAAAAATGCATTCCAGATTCAACAATTCATAAGTCAAAAAAATACATTTCGGATTCACCAATCTATAAGTTAAAAAAATACATTTTGGATCCATCAATCCATAAGTAAAAAAAAAATACATTCCGGATCCACCAATCCATAAATATCTTGGAACGCAATTTCTGGAAATCTATAAACACCGTAATGGTGCCTTTTCAAATAAAAACAGTAAGGCTAGTTTTGGTACTTTTAAAAATATAAGAGTGCAGGAAGAAAAATGTAGTGGTGCAGGAAGAAACACCCAAGTGGTTAAAGTAAAAATCATCCCCAATATCTTAAACTTGGTTACTTTTATAGGATGTTTTGATATAAGATTAGTAAAGAAAATGCAATATGTTTTTTTTATAATAGATAAATTTTGTAGTTGGAAAATGAGGGTTGGTTGTTTCTCCCTACACCATATCATTTAACACATGCACCCAACATAAACCCTAAACCTAACATTGTCCTTATCTTCTTTGTTTTGAAAAAAACTGCAAGGAGTGTTTTCTATTGTGTTGTGCATTTTGAGTAGAGGTGGTGGTGGTGAAGTGGGTTGTTGTGGTGGTGGAGTGAAGTCATTACTCTTAGGTGCGATGCAAATATTTTTTGAGAAAAGGAAAATCATTTACATTTTGCATTTTAGCTAATAATGGTATTGAGCTGTTACCAGATCCGGATATCCAGAAGGCTTCATGTTTGTTTAGGGATGTAGAAACCCATAAGTGGTTGTTATATACTCTGGATTTAGATATCCAGAAGGTCATTTTCGTGCTTCATTTAAGTTTTTGGATGACCATATCCAAAAGTGAGTTATGATTTTTGGATTTCCATGTCTGAAATGGTGTGCTGTAAATGGTGTTAAGGATTGAGATCCAGAACTCATTTATGTTTGCTTACGGATCTTGGCATTCAGAAGGTCATTTATGCTGTCCAGGTAAGCTCTCGGATGGCCACATCCAGAAGTGATATATTAGTTCTAGATTTGCATATCCGAAACTTTGTGATTTAACTTACGGATATGAATATTCGGAAGACAAAGTTTTTTAAATTATTAAGAGAAAAACGGACATTTCACCTCAGTGTGTTGGGCGCAGATTTGAATTGATCTGGTGTGGGGAGAATCAACCATTAGGGTTTCTAAATACACTTCAATGGGTAAAGGCTTGTAGTTATGTGCTAGATGTTGGATTTGAACCTTGAGCTTTGTGATCATTGACTATTTCTTCCTGCACCTTCCTAACTTCTCCTAACATGTCTATAGGCAAAGTGAAAAAACTATTTTTGTCATTAAAATATACATTTTGGATTGTAGGATCTCTATGAAAATACCTTTTACAATCCAAAATATATCTCTTTATTTATACATCCCATATTTTGGAATCTCAAAGATATCTTCATATTTAAAAATATCTTCCATATTCTATAATTTAAAGTGTTCTTTTCTTAAAAAAGTGTATTTTGAATTATAAAATTTTAAATGTATTTTCGGATAAAAATACATTTTAGATTTTATAATTCGAAATGTATTTTTTTAATTTATATATTCTAGATTATATAATTTAAAAGGTATTTTTGACGAAAATATTTTGATGAAATCTATAATCTGAAATATATTTTTTTTAAAAATATATTTTAAATTATAGAATCTGATGGATCATCTATTCTGAAACACATTAATAAAATAAAAATATTTTTGATAAAGTATTTTCATTCTTAACTTTCATTATTTTTTATATCAATTTCTATAAAAAAAGTATTTTTGGTATTTTAAGAAATATAGAGTGTGATAGTAAGCTATGCAATAAGAAGCTATAGAAGTAGAGTAGAGGTAGGGAGGTAGAGAAAGAAACAGTGATGAGTATTCTGGACTTGGTGGGAGAAATTGTGATTGGGTTGAGACTCTAACACGAGTTCCACCGACTTATTGATGCTTATAGAGTTTAGGTGTACAACGTCTGACACAAGTGAGATATAGAAAAATAGTTATCCGATATTTGGTTGTTAGATCTAGAAAATATTTTAATGTAAAATTCATATTTTGGTCCTGATGTTAAAAGTTATGGATTGGGTGAAGATGTGAGAAGAAGCATGTGTTGCAAAAGAAACAAAAGTGTTAAAATTTGTGTGTGTAGCTGCGATGAAATTATTGGGCGGAATGAATGGATCTAGTATTGGAGGATAGGTGGAAATTGAAGTTGTGTTGGTGATGTTGTGTACAAGTGCATAAGATGTAGGGATATTAAACTGCTCTATTCTTATCTTAAAATCAAAAAAATTCAAAAATGTCACATGAAAACTTGTCTGCCTGTCCGTTTCAAAATCCCACACAGCTCACATCTACATCCATTACGCTGGAAAGGAACATTTGGACCTCTTCTATGTTTTTACAAATATTAAGGTTACAACGCTCAACACTTTATTCTTTTTTGCCAAATTCTCCCATTAACTCCGTACAAAAAGTTAATTTTAACTCTTTTTTTAAATTTTAAATAATTTTAAATAAAATATAGTTCTATAAGAGTTTACATCGATAGCAAGGTATAATACAAAAACACACATTTCACTATAATAAAAAATCTACATGTGTTTTGCATGTAAAACAACATTGTAACACAAAAATATGCACACACATTTTGTAATTTCTTTTTACAGTATTCTTCTCTCATTAAAACATACATCTTTAACATGTAAAATTAGATGCCGAAGACGAATTTTTAAAACAATACATTTATGCGTCACATTTCTTCTAAATTTTTTTCAACCTAAAATCATTTGGTGTCACGATTTCAAGTTAATTTTGATAACAAACAAGTAATTTTCAACACTTAAATGTTCGATAAGACTTAAGACAAGTATTTCATCTTTGAAAATCGTCATGGACATCCATTATCATGAGATAGAAAAAGTATACCTATGAACGTGTTATAGTGAAATTTACAATGCATACATTTGTGTATTTTGGTGTATTTAAAAAAAATACACATTTTTTAATTAAATGTACTTTTTTAAGTATAATTTAATTTGTTAATAACAAGCTGAAATTTCAAAAACTAAAATAAAAATACAAAAGAATATTAAAAAATGTACGGTGATTAAAAACATATTTTACCTTAAATTTTTTATTACTAATGATGTATGGGTAAATTCCCTATCTAGTACCATTTACACTTTTATTTCCCTAACTAGCACCCTTTTATTTTTATTTCCCTATCTAGCACCCTTTTGTGGGTAAATTCCCTATCTAACACCATTTACACTTTTATTTCCCCATCTAGCACCATTTTGTTTTTATTTCCCTATCTAACACCCTTTTATTTTTTATTTCCCTATCTAGCACCATTTCAAAAATAAATAAATAAATAATAAATTTAAAAGAAAATTGATAATTTTAATTTTGAATGCATTAAAAAATAAATATTTTTAATGTTTAAATTAGTTAGAAATATAATTAATGAATAAAGAAATGAGTTTTTACAAAATAAAAATAAAAAAAAGTAATAAATTTAAAATGTTTAGTTTAAAAAATATTTTTTTAAGAATGAAGAAAATAAAAATTAGACTCTACAACAACATAAAAGTTGAATCTGTAAATATAAATTAGTATTTATTTTTATTATTATTGATGATGTAATTATGTTAATTTCAAGTAAAAAATACATAACATAATTATTAAAAAAAAACAAGTTCAATACGGATTAATATGGACATAAGAGAACAACACGATTGAACAAAAAAATGTTCATATTGTCAAACACCAGGACACACACAAAGAAACTTCTCGTCATTAATTATGTTTCATTTCGCACAAACTATTTAATGTACCATTGAAGAAAATATTAAATGAATGATCATCTTTCATTTATTTTCCTTTTTATGATCAACATATAGTTATTTAGTATCGTCTTATATCTCTTATATTTATCTTATTTGGATTTTTTTATATATTTTATCTTTATCTTATTTTGTTTTGCCTTTATTTTATATCTTTTATGTTTCTAGTTATTCTTTTTTTTTCTGCCATTTTTAATTTATTACTTTTTTATTTTTATTTTGTAAAAACTCATTTCTTTATTCATTAATTATATTCTAACTATTTTAAACATTAAAAATACTTATTTTTTAATATATTCAAAATTAAAATT
>Ga0123342_1002713_pt1 | contig 29105 bp, 12 predicted proteins | sample Turbeawhitnodule_FD_89960 | JGI IMG/M metagenome (GOLD analysis project Ga0123342, IMG submission 89960) | Root nodule microbial communities of legume samples collected from Mexico - Turtle bean Mexico white nodule | ecosystem: Host-associated > Plants > Roots > Nodule | place: Mexico: Nepantla... | reverse complement strand
TATATATATATATATATATATATATATATATATATATATATATATATATATATCGTCTGAAAATACATGTTATTAATTAAGTAAGGTGCCAATTTGATTGAGATGTGACTTTTTCTATACTATCATAAGTTATGTTTTTTTAAAAGGTTGTAGAAGTTACATTGAAAGGGTTAAAAAGTAATGTAAGAAAATTTTCATAAATATAAAATTAGTTAATAGTTATAAATGAGTAAAAGTAATGAAGTTTAATATTTTTTGTATAACAAGTGAAACTCAATTTTTAATTAATTTTTTAATTAAGTTAAGCTAAAGGGTGGTGATATGTTAACATTTCAAACCGTAGAAAACATACACTTCACAAACCAATAAAATAATATTTTAATTATATTTAATTTATTTTTTAATTTTAAATATTATAATATTATTATAATATGGTATCGAGTGTATGTTTTTTTTGTGTGCTGTCAAAGAAATATTTTCCTAAGTTAAATAAATAAGTGAAATTTGACTAATACATTTCTTAATCAAGAACAACTTTGAAGAGCTTATCAGACAAAATATACTTAGCAAAAGAAGAAAAGAGGAGTAGGAGAGACAACACGAGAAAAGTACCAAAAAAGGGAAGATTTGATGGAACTTTTATGCAAAAGAGAAGTAAATTTCGAAGGAAGATTGTGTGTTGCAATTCTCTCGGCACTAAATCATTATTTGAAGAGAGCCTTCAATTAAGTAATCTATCTTAATCTTATGTCAAAACTTTATTTTTTTGCAATCATTGTATAATTTTTTTGAATTGACTAATTACGACTCATGTAATTGGTTGTATGTTTTTTCTTATGTTCCATGAATTTCTTATATTTTTATTTTGATCTGGTTGTTGATATCTGAAGTGTTAGTTACATGTGTTGTTTCTCTTTATTTTATTCCTGCGTGCTACATGTTTGGAAAAATGCTTGAACCACTAAATTGTTGTGTTACTAGCACTTATGTTTGGTTATAGGGTATTTATCTGTAGTTTCATCTCAGGTACCTCTCATTTGCTAGTCAATATTAGATTTTAGAGAAACGCTTCTAACATTCTTGTTGGAAAATTCACATAAAGTAGAATTATGATCACATAGATAGTTAGTTGCAAACCCAAAAAATATAGGGTGTCTCCTAGTAAGATTTGTTGAGTCTCTTATGCTCTCTGCTATCATCCACAAATATCTAATTTTAAGTTCAAGATACCTGATTCTTGGCATGAAAAGATATGTTGGAGATTTCATATCGATTAAAGTTATGATTAAGTTATAGTACATAATTGGATGCAAAACATGTTTTACATATCCATTTTGTTGGGTTGAAATAAGTTTGAATCCATTTTCTAGAAGTTCTTTCTAACATATTAACTTCTATAGGGTGAAATTCATATTACCTTACTAAGTTTGTGAGTTCCATTTCCTATCTCTTTAGGTGAGTGTGAGTTTGAAAATAATAAGGCACACATGAATTTTGATCAATATATGATAGTATGATAAAAGCACTTTCATAAAGTGCGTTGATAGTAAATTTCGCTCTTCGTTTCACTTAGTTACATTGTGCATGATTATCTACCCGCAGAGCTAGCACACATATGATTTTGTTTTGATATGCCAGTGGGTGTGAGAATTCTTTTCTCTGGTTTGGATAGGCAAACAAGGTGTATCTTTTATTTGAGTGGCTTTGTGAACCAATACTAAATCCAATCAAAGGGTAGAACCAATTAGGAGTGGTGTTGAATATAATGTCGATTTTGGCAACATTTTATGTTAAGGTATTTCTTTTCTATTAGCCTTGTGAATGTTGGATTCAAAGAACTGAGTGGTGAAAGGGAATTGTGAATAGCACGATTCTAAATATTATTGAAATTAAGAAAGGAAAATAATACATGGAGGAAATGAATTCAAAATTCACTTAACTAAACTTTACAACGAGGTCAGTCTTGTGTTATATAGCAAGTTGGATCTCAATCTACCTTAAACCAAACAGCCTAGTCAATTTGACTAAGGGCTTTACAAATTCCCTAACATTTAATTCCCTGATTTCATGATGCTTCCTTACTATGTAGTGTGTCATGACTGAAGAAATTGAGTGTCTTAGCTTGTATGCGCCGCGTCGTGAGAGTTAGTGGACATAAAAGGAAATAGTGTTGTGTTTTCTGTGGCCACCATAGTTTTTGGGGTGTAATTGCTTTTTCTATTATAAATGTTGAAAATGGAAGGTGTTAGCTTTCTGGATAGAAAGAAACTTCATTCATTAAAAAAAGTTGATGATAATTATACGACAAAAATTGACAATGGTAATTTGCAAGAAAAATGAAACATGTGAAGGACGTTTACTAACAATTTTGTCTGCAAATGAAATCTCATTTTACTTGAGAGATGACACCTTCATTTTCAACATTTCTAATAGAAAATCACTTATGAGTCAAGAATAATCCATCTTTATACATCAAATTACAAGAAAAAATTTGCCAACTATAGTTTGCAAAAAAAAAATTGTAAATCTAATTAACAAGTTTATCTTTAGATGAAGTCTTTTTTTTCAGGAGTATATCTAACACCTTCTACTTTCAATGCTTGTAATAGAAAATCGGCCCATGTGTCTATAGGTCCTGGCAAGCACCAATGCACACAATCATTAGATATTGTCACATTCTTCTGTGGCCAGTGTCCATATTTATTTGGGTGACCATCTGGCCTTTGTAACATCGCTTGTGTGGTGTCAAGTAACATGAATTTCAAACCTTTCTTTGTGGCTTCTTTTTCAGCACGTTTGAACTCCTCCAATTGTATGGTGTGTAACTCAAGATTGTAGCCATCTAACCTTGTTTCATTACTCTTAAATGGCTTAGTTCTTATACAATTCCCTCCTTTATCCCACACCCCATTCTCAAAATGAGATGGTGCATATGTTCTAAGAATTGTTACACCCTTGGGGTTTCCTACACTCATGATTGCTTTATATGAAGTCCTAAAAGCTTTCTTATAGCCATTGTGCCATGTTAAATGAGTGACATTTTCCCAGGAACAATATTGACATCCAACAATTTTTTGTTTCTCATAGAACACCATTGGCCTCAAAAACCACTGTCCTCCATTGATAATGACATAGTCAAACTCTTTAATTTGCGCCGTCCATTTTTCATCAAACTCATCAAGATAAACATTGATGAGACCACCATTTGAATCAACTTGTTCTGCTCTCACTAGATAGGGTGACCAGAAAGTAGCCATTGTGAAATTATAGTTTGAGTATTGCCATCTTTTGAAGGAAAACTCATCTGTGTAGGATACATCTACGGGCCACTCTGCCTGAAAAGTATAAAACATTAACATCGACCTAAATAAGTTTTTTTAATTTTTATAAATCTAATTTAATTTCTATACAAGAAGGAAAAATGTCATGAAAACACAAATTTTTTTAGAAGATTAAAATGTTTATTTACTTAACCAAAAACTCCAAATACTCCTTTAATTATTCGTTGGAAAGAAAGCTCAAGCTGAAAATGCCTATATATTTTTTAATTTTCTTAATGAATATCTCATATTTTAGTTACATTAACAAAAAATAAATGATTTATAATGTCAGATATGAATGCATCAATCAACTAATGATAGGAAAAATTATACTTGAATGCGACTGCATTAAAATTCACTAAGGAGTACTTAATGAAAGACTTAGACAATTTACCTAGGGTTATAAACTCTTATTTAATCATTGATGTAAAGTAACACTTAAAAAATTATATAGATAGAAACCATGAAAAAAATTGTTCACTAATAAGTTATGTTTTGTATGTCAACTTTTATATTTGTATTTGTATACTTTTATACGTAGAGAAAATAATTTTTATACAATACAATGCTGTCATAATTCCATATTTGGTTCTCCACATTATATCACTGCATGCCAATGGAATATGATACTAAAATGACACCCAGATCCAATTAACATAATCGGAATATAAAGAATTAACATCATCCATGAATTATTTATAGAACCAAATTGATATGATTGGACTAAAGAACTAAAATAATATAATTACTAAATGGATGAAAAAAAATGCAGATAATAAGCTTAAATGCATGTTGTTAACATGTTAATTATTAACTGGTTGCTAAAATTAACCTTCTTTGACCAGAAAACATAACTGTTCTAAAACTGACAACAACTAATTAAGAATAGAAAAGTTTGAACTGATATTTAATTGATTTTTAAATTTATTATAAATATTTTGAAGGTATCTACATTTTTATTACATTAAAATGACACAGTTTTGAAAATATATAATTTTATAATAATGATATTAGAAATTATTAAAAATATTAGAGTTTAGAAATATATAACTTTGTAAGAATAATATTAAAATAATAATAGTGGTTATTAGTTTTAAATAGAAAATTATTTAGTTATTTTAACAGAGAGATTCTTCGATTATTTACTTTATTAAATTAAAAAAAATATTTTTATTTATTAAAGGTAATGTGGTCTTATTAAGAGATCATATTAAGTAGTTATAAAAAATATATCAACCTTAAAAAATTACTTATTTTATTAAAAACAAAATATTTATTATTTCTTGAAATATAAAATTGTCTAATATAACACTAAAAATAGTTACCAAAAGTATAGTCATATAGATAAACACAACCAACTTTATTGATTTTAGGAAACTTCTAAAAAAAATTACAAATACTCCTATTATATAATTATAACATTCTAAAAATTCAACAGAAAAATTTAATTTTATGATTGTATGCATATATTTCATAACTAGTTGAAATACAAGCCATGCTTACGTGAGGCATAGCTAATTTTTTGTATAAATAGTATAATCAATAAAATTGATTATGTTTATAAGAGTAAAAATGATAAAAGAAGTATAAAATAAAGTTACAAAACATAAAGAATATAAAATTGTAAAAAAAACGCGTAACATAATCTCTTTATTCATAGAATAGATAAAAATTATTAAAAGGTAGATATTTTTAAAATTTTCATATAAAACGTCAATTTACTCATTTATATTAGTTTATAACTTACTATATCTTTTCATCTTATAATTTTACATTATATTAGTTTATTTTCTTTTCTTTTTCATTTTAAATGTAAACTTGTCATCATTAATTAATATTCTATAATTCATTAAAATTTAAATTTAAGTATTTGAATGTCAAGAACTAAAAAAAGTTATATCTATATATAATTAATATTTTTATTTTATTAATTCCGTTTACATATTGACCACACAAAATGTATAAATTAATAACAAATAACAATAAAAAAATCATACAAGTAACACTATTTTCTACTTTTTAAAGATAATATATATTATATTAACAAGTTGAAGTTGAATTTTATTAAAATACTATAAAAAAATATAAACTCCTCTGACCTTTGTCTCTTGGTCAAATATTCAACAACTATTAAACTCATTTGTTGTCATGCACCTTTTCTTCATAATTAATGTCATTAAAAATTAAACAATATTATCAATGAAAATTTTATTCACTTGCAGGCTAAAGCCTGCATCTAAACAATTAACTAAAATTTAATCATTTTAACTTCATATGATCATTCTTCATTAGATTATATGCAAGTATATCTATTCAAAATTCATATGAACAGCATATTATCAGTGAAGAAAAACATGAACTGGTGTATTTTCATATGCATTATCTAAACCAGAAACCATTATCTAAACCAGAAACCAAGCCAAAGAAGATAACTACAATTGATATCAGAAATCAAAGAGAAAAATTAAGGCAAGAATTTTAGAATTTCAAGAGAAAATATAAAAGAGACTTACCCTAGATAGGAGGCAAATCATGGACTGCATGTGATTTCTTCCAATGGAGTCTCCAACAAAAGCCATAGATTTTCCCCTCATGATTTCTAGAAACTGAAAAGGGTTGAAAATGGGGAGTTCACACTCATTTGGCTTCCACCTCCACTTCATGAACTCAGAATCAGGTCTTCCAAATTTCATGCAGTTTTGGTGTTCATGGATTTCCCAACATGTTTTGTTTGTGTAGTATGGTGCATCAGGATTTGGCACCCATTCCCCACTGAAAATGTCACACTTCTTCACAGATGTTGTTGAGGGCATGATCTCTGTCTCATTCTTCAAACCATCATCAAATTCAATAGACACCTCTTTGTTGAATTCACTGATCTTCAACAATGAATGGTAACTGAACAAAGAAGAAGAAATTGTGGTGAGCATGAACACAACCAGGGTTGAGAATACCAGAATTGTCACTATTGACGACAGTGTTTGTTTTGATCTAAGGTTGTTGTTCCCTTTGAGAAGAGGAAAATGTAGAAGGAACTTCATTTTGAGAGAGAGACAAAGGGATTAAGGAGATAGCACAATTTGAGCTTTTCTCAGTGCAAAAGAATATGATTCTGTGATGAAACTAAATTTATCATTTTCTTGATTCAGACTCTTAATTTTTAAAGCCTTCATTAAATTTAAATATTGTGTCATAATATTTTATCTCTCTGATTAAAACTTTCTCTTGTTCATGTACAATTAATTATTCTATAATAACTTTCTCTTCATTTGCGTGTAGAACATCGACAACAGAGTCATTAAAGAATATTAATTTCAAAATGGTTTAAAAATGGAATCAATCCTTAAAAAATGTTTATTTGATTCAAAAAAATAGATGGGATTGGTTTTATAGAATAGGGTAAGACCACATTAGGAAAAAAATGAAAACTTTATCCATGTAAAAATTTTAATATGTATGCTTTTATTTTTTGAGGAATAAATCGATTACTTTGACTTTTCAAAATTTAATATTTTTTTAAAATTCCCTTCATTTTCTCCTTTAATTAAAGTAAAATGATTTTTTTTTATAGTTTTTTTTTAAGACAGAAGGTGTCATAATTCTATAAGAGAAACAAATCAGTGAGATTTGGGTGAAAATTGATAAATTTTTTTGAGAATCTTTCAATTTTGGTAAGATTTTAGAAAATTTAACTTACTTTTGGAATTATTTTAAATAGAAAAATTATTTCTTTCATTGTTTATACTATAGGTATAGGTTTTGTGATTTGCTAATATTTACAGAAATATTTGGTTGGATATTTTTAACATAATCTCCCCTCTCAACCATGTTTTTCTTTCTATAATTTACAAGACTAAAATAAAATGTTTAAAAAAAATGAAATTTTGTTTAAGAAAATTAAGTATAGTATTATTCGTATTAATAACTTGTTTTTACTTATTTAGTAACATTTTATTTTTTATACGATGAAAAGGAAAATCATTGTAAACAAATTTGTAAGTATTCAAACTCCCATGACATATGTAATGTTTGCATGATTTTGTCATATTAATATAACGAATTAAATAGAAAATCATTAATCACACAAGAGGAAATAATGAATGAGCACTAAGAAATAATTCTTTCAAATAAATATTTTTTCATTAACAATTAAAACAAAATATGCAATATGATTAGTTGAATATATAAATGTAATAAATATACGTGAGCAATTGTTTATAGTTTAGCCTATATTTATTTTTAGTATTTGATTTCTGAAATTTTCTTACATGTACTTTTGTATCGTTTCTCTCTTGATGTCATTTTTTTAAAAATTTTATTGTAATTTTTTTACGCGAGAAAATATGAAATTTTAACCAAAATAACACACTTCTAAAATTTATTTCTTAAAAAATGTATATTATACTAAATATTATATAAATAATATATTGTGCCAAATAATTACCCAATAGCACGGTTTATTGCAGCAATTCAGAATTCCTTCTCATTTTGAACTTGATTTTTTTTTTAAATGAAGAAAAGAGAATCGGTAATTTTGATTTTTAAAAACATAATTATTTAAAAAAATTGGTTAATAAAATAATTTCTTAAAACAATTACATAGAAAAATAATTATCTACTAAAACATATATTTTAAGCAATAATTATTTTAAAAAAATTGTAAATAACATATATTTGTTAAAAAAAGCATTTATAAATTTTGAAATAACTTATTTTTAAAATTTTGGTTTCAAAATTTTATAGAAAAAAGAAAGAAAAAATTTGAGAAAAATACTGAAAAATGTTTTATATAATATAAATTTGTGAATAATAAATATAATAATTAAAATATTTATAAATGTAATAATTATTTTTGTAAATAATTATTCAGAGAAAAGAAAAAAAAATTTAATAATATTAACTTTAATAATATATAATAATAAATAAATAAATAAAATATCACCATTTCCTAATTTTTATCTATATTTTATATTATCATAATTATTTTATTAATTGGGTGTATGATTAGAAACAAATTTTAAAATTCTATATATAAAAAAAAATTAAAATTGACTTAGAATATTTTTTGATAGAGGATTTTTTATTTTAACTTTTTACATTTACATCTACTTAATCTTTATTTTATTTATAAATAATAGCTATTAACATTACAAGAAAATCATGAAATAAAAAAACCAATTTTTAGAAATAAGAAATAATTAGTTGCTATAGTTACTAAAATAGAAACTATTTTAGAGACTAAAAAAAATTGGTTTCTAAATTAGTTTTTATTATGGTTAAATGATTTCTAAATTGATATCTAATTAGTAACCAGGTTTTGCTACCAAATTTATAATTTAAATAATTGGTAGTTAACCCTTTGGTAGCTAATTAGATACCAATTTAGAAACTATTTAACAATAATATAAAGTAATTTAGAAATCAAATTTTTTTAGTCTCTAAAAAATAGTCTATAATTTAGTCATTATAGCAACTAATTATTTTGGTTTCTAAAAATTGGTTTATATTTCATGATTGTCTTGTAGTGTAATATTATATATTTTTTTAATTCGGTAGAAAACTAAATAATCACTTGCCTAAATATTTAATTTTTAACAAATTAAATTTTCATTTTTAATTTTTTAATTAATTAGTTCTTAGAATAATTATTTTCCTAAATAATTATTTTTTAAATTAAATTATTTATAAATAATTATTTTAATATAATTACTTGTCTAAATTATTATTTTTTAATATTTTTTTTCTAAAATATTGTTCCTCAATATAATTACCTTTCTAAACTTGTATTTTTTTAAATATTTTTTTTTCTACAATTTTATTTAAAATATTTATTTTAAGATTATTTTATTTTATTTTAAAATTATCCTTATTTTATTTTTAAATAAAAAACAAAAAAATAAAATCAAGTTCAGAATAAAATCAAACTCTGAACTATTATAGTAAACCGTATTAGATAGTTGTTTAACATAATATACCATTTTAGTAAATAATGACACAGTATCCTATTAAGGACTTTTTTTGACAAATTACACATATCTTATTAACGAAAAGAAATGTTATTAAGGACAATAAATTATGTAAGTGTGCATCCATATATTTAAATAATATTTCCTTTTTTATATATGGTATTTTTCATTTACTTTATTATGTAAAAAATATTACATCATATGTTAAGATAATTTAAGGAATATATGGAACCTTATAATATACTGAGACAAATACAACAAATTTTGTTTTCTTGATAATCATTTTTTTCAATCAAGTCACATTTTTTTAATGTTTTTTTTTTGTATATTTAGACGGAGAAAAAAAATGCATGTTTCATATTATTAAACTCAATTTTTTTTTATTAATAGTCTAAATTCACTAGTGAATCACTTATACCTATATAAATCTAAATAACCATTGTTATTATGGTTATAATCCACATTAATCTATTAGTAAATATATTTAATTAAAATTATTTCGCACTAAAAGAAAATCATGAAGTAGAAATCAATTTTAATACTAAAAATAATTAGTTGCTATAGTGACTAAATTAGAGATCAATTTAGGGACTAAATAAATTTTTGGTTTCTAAATTAGTTTCTATTATTGTTAAATTGTTTCTAAATTGATATCTAATTAACAACCAAGATTTTTATTACCAAATTTAGAATCTAAATAATTGGTAGTTAAAACCTTGTTAACTAATTAGATATCAATTTAGAAACTATTTAACAATGATATAAACTAATTTAGAAATCATTTTTTTTTTAATTTCTAAAATGGTTTCTAATTTAGTTATTACTGTAACTAATTATTTTGGTATCTAAAAATTGTTTTTTTTTATGATTGTCTTGTAGTGATGTGATTGTTATAAATAATTTGTAACTTATATAATAAAAAAATACCTATTTTAAGATATTTTTATATTAAATTGTTGATTTATTATGGCACTTTTTATTTTATTTTATTCTTTTATCATTCAAAATAATATTAATCTTTTCTGTAAAATTTAAAATGGAAAATTTATTCAAATCAAAATAAATAAAAAAGCATTGATTTTTTGGCAAATAAAATTTATATAAAAATAAATTAAGTTTTCCTTCAAATCAAATCTACCTAATGCCTCTGTTCATTTAAACAATACTAATAACTTAGTTACAATCCATTATAATCTTCATTAATTAAGATAATTACGAGATACATATTTAAAAAAATAAATTTAATATTATTTTGAATTAAAATAATATCCTATTTTTAAATGTACAATTAGAATAATTAATGCAATTAATAATATGTTTACTGAAGGTAATATATCTTGTGTTATAATTCATTTTATTAATTAATAAATGTGTAATTATTTATGATACTGATTTAATAAACTTAAACATTTATCAAAGGTGTGATCTCAATACAAGAAAATCATGAAATAAAAACTAATTTTAGAAACCAAAATTTTTGTTAGTTTCTAAAATGATCTCTAATTTAGTTACTATAGCAACTAATTATTTTTTGTTTTTAAAATTGGTTTTTATTTCATGTTTTTTTTGTAGTGCCTATGTTATTTACCTTTTCGTAAACCTCAACACCACTTAATAGAGTTGGTGGACCACTAGTCTCTTTGTGTCCATTAAAGTTTTTTTCAACCTTCGGTAAGGATAATGATTTCTAAGAAACCTCTAATGCCGAAGATATACTGTCTTCCTTCTATGTTTCAATTGTTGAGAAGCGATGTCTTCTTCGCATATTAAACATGCTTTATGACCCTTAACACTATACCCTAATAAATTACCATATGACGGAAAGTCAATGATGGTGTAAAATAACATGGCATGCAGTTTAAAAGTTTCATTAGCAAATCCGTCAAATACTTCAACACCCTGATCCCACATTAACTTCAAAACTTCAATTAGGGGACTTAGATAAACATCTATGTCATTCCCTGGTTGTTTCAGACCGGATATCAGCATAGACAACATCATGTATTTTCGCTTCATGCACAATCCAGGAGGTAAGTTGTAAATAACTAGTAAAACATGCCATGAACTGTGATTTGTACTCATATTACCAAACAGATTCATTCCGTCTATAACTAAACCAAGTTAGATATTTCTTGATTCTTTACCAAACTCTAGAAACTCATCAATAAATTTCCTTTGTTGAATAGAATCAGCTGGATGTCGGTACATGCCATCACATTTCCTCTCATCTGCATGCCATCTAAGATTCTTAGCATCATTTGGGTTTGCAAACTAAAGCTTCCTCCTTGGAATGATGGGAAGATACCACATAACCTTCATTGGAGGTCCATGCTTTTCTATCTCTTCAATAATATCATCATCTTTTTGTTTCAACTTATAACGTGATAACACACACCTCAGACAACTTTTCAACAATTCAAAATCTTTCCTGTATAATATACAATCATTAGGACATGCTTGTATCTTTTTATACTCCATACCCATTGAACAAAGAATCTTTTTGACCTCATAATTATGATTAGGTAGAGTATTTTCCTCTAGAAGCATATCCTTTAACAACTGAAGCAATTCCGTAGAGCTTTTATCAGTCCATTCATTTATTGCCTTCAAATTCATCAATCTTAACATTGCCGACAACCGTGTGAAGTTAGTTGATCCAGGATACAATGAAGTCTTTGCATTGCTTGACATACTTCCATATCCATGCACTTCTGCAAAAGACTCAGCTCCTACATCACGAATCATGTCCTCCAATCGATCATCATCTACATCATCATGTACTGCATCATCCATGATGGACCCCACATATTTTTCAATTACGGAAGCATGTCATAAATTTAATAATTCACCATGCCATGTCCAAGTTGTATAAGAACGAAGAAACCCATCACATAGAAGGTGCTCCCTCATTATCTTAAGATCCAATATCCTTCCATTCAAACAGTTAACACACAGACACCTGATCTTTGCTCCATCATGACCACTATTATTCGCGTTACGTTGCGCAAATTGTTTAAATTCTTCTACTCCTCTTTCGTACTCATCGCTTATGTGAACAAAATTAATCCAATTTCGATCCCTTATATTTTGAAATAGTCACTCAAGTGTTTCTAGTAAGTGTTCTATCTCACACGTTTGCCGAGGATCGAACACCCCCGGACTCAAAACCAGCACATATCTGTTGAAGAAGAGCTTTGATGACTCCAAATCTCCATGGATTTCTTGAAGGTTGTTTTTAGCTTAGTTGGGTGTGTTCTGGGGTATTTTGAATTTGTTAATTCACTCTTAGTTTGAATCAAAGTTGGTTTAATTCAAATCTTTTTGAAAATAGTGTTTTTATGAAGAAGTTGAAAAGCAACCTGTTGTTTTATCATTTCAATCGGTTGTTTCATACTTAAGGTTTTTGAAACTAGTTTTGGCATATTTGAATTTGGTTCACTTTGATGTCAAACTAATTCAATCGGTTATTTCGAAAAAACAACCAACTATTTTTTTAACTGTCTTAACATAATTCTGTTAAGTTTGTTAAATCTGCTTTAAATGATTTGAAACTGATTTGAAATTTACTATCAATGTTTTCAACTGCTAATTAGAGTATAAATGTTTTGTTATACGCTCCTAGCATTAAGGTTACAAGATCAGTTTTTGAAATCAAGTTTTTCTCCAAGATTACTTAAGGCTTTGGATATTTCTCTAAGAGTGAAGTAGGACTTACTATGTACTTTGATTTGATTTGTACCAGGTGTGATCAATCCTATTTCTTTCTTCATCTGTAATTCTGTAAGAACTGGTGTTCACAGAGTCAAAGAGTGTTCTAATTTGTGGTGTGCCAAGGGAAGTGTGTATTCTTGAGGGGATCAAGATCACTTCTTTGGTGGTTGTGTGTTTGTAATCTAGTTTTTTATTACTTAGTGGATACACAGAGGTTTTTGGGAACTGGATGTAGCTTTTGGTATAAGAGTGAACCAATATAAAATGTTTGTGTGATTCTCTCTCTCTCTTAACTCTTGTGTATATGTTTTTAGTTGTTTTTACACTTTACTTATAAAAACAATCGGTTGAATCGCAGATACAATCGGTTGAATTTCTAGAACTCAACTAAAATTGTTTTCTATCTTGTGCTCTTTGATTCCTTTGGTTGTGATTCTTCTTTGACTTTCTCCATACCTTCAAAACATTCGAAAAACGTTGGAAAACAATTCACCCTCCTCTTGTTAAAGGCCTTCAATTTTAACAATATCTATTGCCGAGGGTTGAACACCCTTAGACTCAATACCAACACGATAATTCTATTCTAAACTAACAACTAACATAATATAAATTAATAATAAATACAAATTATAATAAATATTAAATAATATAAATTTTAAAAATTACAAATTATAATAAATAAAAATAAAAAATTCATAAAACATTAAAAAAAATCAAAAAAATTTAAAACACCAACCTTGTGTGTGAAGGCAACGTTGAGAGTGGCAGGGAAGCGATAGCAGCAGCAGAAGCGACAACAGCGACGAAGCGAAGGAGCAATGAAACAATACTTCGACCAATGCAAGAAAATAAAAAAGAAATAGAAACAAACGAACTTAACAATGACACAAAAACAAGAAAAAGAAATAGAGCTCAAACGAACTTACAATGGCACGAAAACAAAAGAATGCAACTCGCAGAAGAAGAGAGGAACCAAAAAGCGCACATGAACAACGAAAGAAGTAAAAGAAGAGGAAGAAAGTATGAAAGCGTAAGTGACGCGCTTCAGAGTTAGGGTAAAAAATGATTTAAGAATACAAATAGCCGCATTCTTAAATCAAACGTTTTGATTTAAAAATGCGGCTATAGAAAAAACCGCATTCGTAAATCAAGCGCTTTGATTTAAGAATGCGGCTATTACATATAGTCACATTCTTAAATCAAAGCGTTTCATTTACGAATATGACTACAACAAATAGCCGCATTCTTAAATGAACTTAATTTCAAAATGTCACAATATTTTGAGGTAAAAACGCATTTAAAAAACAATAATTTTTTTTTTACATCTTGCACTAGGGAAACTTTATATATATATATATATATATATTATTTATTTTTTTATGATTTTTTTTTTTTGCAAGAGGGGCATGTTATTAAAATGCAAGTTTGAAGTGATTTGGATATATTACGTCGTTCAATGTAATCCATACAAAGTTAGGTGGTGTAGCATTAGTTATCTGTTATATAATATGTAATACAAGGTAAGGCCAAAAGCATTTTGTTTTTGCTAGTGTTGTGACATAATAATTTCATGTGCTTTACAATTTTATATTCACATTGATCAAAATTGGACAAACCATTCTCCTTTGAAAAACAACTGTACAAATTAAAATACATTGTGTAACTTAGCCCAATTTGAAAGCGACTGGTTTATCTATCAGTGCCAACAAGAAAAAAGAATACATTAATATGTTTTTTTCCTCAAAGCTATGCACATTTGAGAATTTCAATCCGAATAGAATATTTTTATCAAAGCTAAGGCATAAGAAGGTGACTTATCAATGACACATTTGGTAGATCTTGGAAATATATATATAGTTGAAAACTTCACTAAAACTTAAAAAGTTGGGCGCGTGAGATTCAACACAATTAGCTATTGTTTTTAGTGTGTACATTGAAAATTGTCTCCTATGTTGAAAATCGAATAAACAAATAATAATATTAAAGAGTTCCTATAAATTTTAATGACTAAATTATCTTTTTCATCATTTTGACCGATCCTCTCTTTTATAATATGAAATTTTTTCAATAGAAATATATAAATACAGTATTTCACGAGCGTATGAAACACATAAAATTGAGATATTATTAGAAAAAATTAAAGAAGGGTCTTATCTAATTGCTTCTTATTTCTACCACAAGACAACTGATTGAAATTTATAAAAAAAATCTTAAGTCTTGAATTTGTCAAGAGTATTTGTTCCAAGTTCGATCTCATCAATATTTAAGAATGAAACTAATATCAATTTTGTCTTTTCTAATTCTTAGTTCTTTATATATGTACATGTGTCTAACATTTATTTTGTCTTTTCTTATTTTAATTTTTATTGACTCTTTACATTCTCTTTTAAATTAAACCTAGAATGAATGCAATATTTGTATATATTTAGACCCTATTTATTATTTTAATATAAAAAATAAAAACAATATTCCTTCTTATATTTTTTTATCTTTCTTTCTCTCTTGCTTTCTATTGTTTTAATAAAGTTATATCACTAAATAGAAAATAATTCATATATGTTCTATTATAAAGTGATTTTATACTATCGTTTGATCAAATATGATTACATATACTAAGTTTGTTGATTTTTTTAAAATAAATATTATAAAAAGTATATCAATAATAATAATTTATGATTGATTAACAACAAAACTTTTATTATATATATAGAAGCAATTAAGCAAAGGCTTTGATTCGAAATAATGAGGTTAAAGAATGAGATAAGGTTTATATGATTAAATTCATTCTGCTTTATCAGAAGTTCACATGCATGAAACATATATCCCAAGATATATCTTCTGTCTGCAGATTGAACAGCACAAATAAAACGATGTGACAGCTTTTCTTGAAGAGGGATTCCTCACATGAAGTACCTTATCACAAGAACAAAACTCCTCATCATAATGGGCCACCAAAGCAGCATTCCCTTTTCTCCTTTAGTTTTACATCATCTTTAATTTATCAGTTCTTAGCTGTCAAAAAATGGTAGGATGGTCCATTGATTTTGTACGTACATGAAGTATGATGAAGCAAACACATGGACCAGTACGTACATCAAGTGTGATTAAGAAAGCTCATGAACCATTTGTTTTTAGAGATGATTTTATCTAAAGGTTAGAGGTTAATATATTACTTTTCAAATACAAAACAGTTCAAATTCACAATCTACCTTTGATCTCAATGAATCAAAAATATAATGTTATTTCAATAATGGTACAGTTTATGTTTAATGATGGGGCTAAAAAGTAGAGAATCTCAAGCAACAAAAATGAGTTAAGAAGCCAAAACAAATCAGAGAGAGTTTATGTTTTACACACAATATATTTGCAAAAGCTGATTCCCCTACATTAGCTTCATTTATCTCTTACTCTTCTTTTTCTCTTTTTCCATGAAGTTCCTGCATATTGAGAACACTAACCCCAAACAAACAGTGTCAAAAATATGTATACTAACATGCATAATCTTACTTATATTTACTGTCACCACAGCACTGTTGAAGATCAACAGATATAAGCTTCCATCCACTGCATTTGGTGATTTGAAGGAGCCAGAAAGCTTGCCCTCAGCATCTGTGAAGAAGTGTGACATTTTCAGTGGGGAATGGGTGCCAAATCCTGAGGCACCATACTATACAAACACAACCTGTTGGGCAATTCATGAGCACCAAAACTGCATGAAACATGGGAGACCTGATTCTGAGTTCATGAAGTGGAGGTGGAAGCCAAATGAGTGTGAACTCCCCATGTTCAACCCCTTTCAGTTCCTAGAAATTATGAGGGGAAAATCTATGGCTTTTGTTGGAGATTCCATAGCCAGAAATCACATGCAGTCTATGATTTGCCTTCTATCAAGGGTTAGTGTCTCTCCTACTTTTTCAAAAATTTCAGATTCTAAAGATCCACAATCAGAAGTTATATATATGGTATTTGATTACATAGCAAGCCCTGCATCTGAATTTACATCTATGTCTCTAAACTTCTTGAAACATGTGTTCATTCTTGTGTATACTTCAGAGTCCCCAGTAAGATATAGTGTTGCAGATAAGATCATCAAAAGCTGAAAGATGACTCAGAAAATATATTTTCACTGCAACTTGTTAGATTAGCTTATACATATATTTAACTCCTCTAAAATTGAAATGGTCACTAATTGTTGGAATACTTTATGTTTTGGCAATATTTGGTAAATATGCCTGTATAATAATTGGGAACTTAAATTAACTTAAAGTTTAAAAAATTAGGAAAAATTAGATATGTGATATATTAACATCTAAAACTATTTTATAATTGTAATTTTCAATTAAAAAAATTATTGTTTACGGTTAACAATTAATTGTCAATGTAATTTTACTATTAAAATAGTATTTCTTACTGATGGTCAATTAAAATATAGTTTTCTCTAATAGATAAAAAAAAATTAATTAATTTAAAACTCTTATAATTTTTATTTAAAAATGCAATTTTTTGATCACGTTGCTTATTTTTAAAAAAAAAAACATATTTCGCATTAAACTATATTCATCTTTTATTGTATTTTAAAATATTCTTTATCAAGTTTGAAATAAAATACAGATCAATAAATGTCATATTTTTTATTATATTGATTAACGCATTAAATGGATTGCATAGTTTTATATATCATTTTGTTAGAAGATGGGTGAAGGATGAGTGGGAATAGATGAAGAAAAACTTAAATATATTATATAATGGCTATTTTCTTTTGGTACATTCATTTTAGCTTTTGGTTAGTATATAATTTCTTTCTTCTGTTTTATCTAACAACTCAATAACTATATAAATGTAATAAGAAATTGTAAGATGTTGTTAGAAATTAAGGATAAATATGATGAAAACTCTGGATTTTATTACTTCAACATCTCTTGAATACAAGAGATATATACAACTAAAAAGACTTAAAAAAAACACAATTTCACACCTCCTAAAATATATTAAACTATGAACTCTACTAGTTCCTTAAAACAAGCAGATATCAAGACATAATCTGTTTCAACAAACTTCTTTGAAAAGAATTCTGAGAAAATAAAAATAGAAATAATAATTTTTTAATTTCTTTTTATAACTTGCATATGAACTAATTTTAACTTATATAAAAGAAGTTCATCTTTTCTTTTATTATTTTTCTCTTCCATAAGTTCTTATATAGATTCTTTTTTTTTTTTCAAACATATTACGAGTAATCCTCTTATCTTTTTCATCCTTTCCACGAAAAAAAAATCCATTTTTAAATCCATTCAAAAAATTTAAAAAAAAAAATACTTTCTTTTATCAGCTGAAATAAAAAGTACCACTTGTGTTTGTTTGAACTCCAAAATCCAACAAACATTTTAATCTTCTCACAAACTTGTGTTTGTGTTTGCAAATGTTTTTCCTTGTTGTCTTTGTGGTGCAAATAACTAAATTTCAAGTCATGGTCTTTCTATCTTTCTATCTTTGTAGGTGGAGAGGCCCATAGATGTTTCCCACATGAATGACTTCTCCTTCAAGAGATGGAAGTACTCAAGTTACAACTTCACTATGGCTAATTATTGGACACCCCATCTAGTTAGAGCTAAAAAGGTGGATTCAAATAGTGCCCTCTTCAATGTTTACATTGATGAGCTTGATGAAACATGGACAACTCAAATTAAAGACTTTGACCATGTTATCATCAATGGAGGACAATGGTTTTTGGGACCCATTGTGTTCTATGAGAAACAAAAAGTTGTTGGATGCCAATATTGTGACCTAGCAAATATGACTCACTCAAACTTGTACTATGGCTATAGAAAGGTTTTTAGAACCACATTTAAATCCATCCTTAGTTTAGAAAACTTTAAGGGTACTACATTCCTTAGAACATTTTCACCATCTCATTTTGAAAATGGGTTGTGGAATAAGGGTGGAAAGTGTGTGAGAACTAAGCTATTTAGGAGTAATGAAACAAAGTTAGAGGGCTATGATTTAGAGTTACATAAGATTCAATTGGAGGAATTCAAAGTTGCCATGAAAGAAGGAAGAAAGAAAGGGTTGAAGTTGATGTTACTTGACACCACACAAGCAATGTTATTGAGACCAGATGGTCACCCTAATAAATATGGGTATTGGCCTAATGAGAATATGACACTATATAATGATTGTGTTCATTGGTGCTTACCAGGTCCTATTGACACATGGAGTGATTTTCTACTACAAATGTTGAAAATGGAAAATGTAAGATCTATTAGTACAAATATGCTTCATAGATAAATTTATAATTAGATTTATAAATATGTCATTATTGTAACATTTCATATTTTTTCTTAATTATGTGAAAAATAAAAATCATACTTTGGATATTATTATTTATCTTCAACATGATTGAAAACTATTTAAGATCATATTCACCTTTAAAATTTGTTTTTTTGTGCGGAATGTGTATTTTTACATAAACGTTTTCTAATTTTGATAAGTTGGAGAGGGAAATTTTTTTTAAGGATATGTTATAGTAATTTAATTGGTAGATAAAATTATGTGTTACCTGATTTTATATACGAATTATGATAAATAACTTGTTGAAAAATTAAAAATAATATTAATAATAATAATAATAATAATAATAGTAATAATAATGGTTATAATTTCTCCAAAATCTTAATTTTTAACACAACATAATCTAGTTTTATTTTATGAAAAAAGCTATTTTTTTTATTTTTAAAAACATTTATACAAAAAAAAAAATCTGAAGACATGCATAATATCTTCTTTTATCTTCTGAAAAAAGTCATTTTTCATTTAAAAAAAATGTTTTCATGTATTAAATGAAGTTTCAAAATAGATAAAAAAAAAAAAAACACTCTCTCTTAACATATACTTCATTAATTAGTTTCTAAAAGTTATTTGTGATAGACGACGGTTATGGAATACATGGCCCAACGTATATAGGCTTGAATTTAGACTATTGCATTCTTCACCCCATAGTTTGAAGCTGCACCCACATCGATAGTTTGAAGTTGCATCCACATAAAATTTAAAATTTTCATTTTATTTTTCTAAAGTTTTTATTTTAGATTATACATTCCACACTAAAAATTTTACTAATTTATTAACAAATTTACTTTAGAAAAACAAATTCATTTCCTATATTATGGAATGTATTTTTAGATAAATAGATATTTTATAATGCACAATTAGAAATGTATTAATATATTTAGGAATGTACAATCAAAAAAATGTATTTTCAAATCTGAAAATGCATTCTAAAATCTATTAATATACTTTACATTGTAAATTCCAAAATACAATTCAAAATAAAAAATATATATTTAAGAATATATAATTTAGAATATAAAACATGTATTTTGAAAAATACATATTTTATATTTTTTATTGTATATTCTGAAATAAAAAAAAATAAATTTTAACATTATAGAATGTAAAAAGAAAATGTCACTAAATTGTATGTGTCATCGTACATTTCAAAACTGAACTGATAATTTATTTTCAGAAGGATAAAATTGAAATTTCAAATTTTATAGAGGTGCAGCCTTGAAATATTGGGTTGCAGAATGCCACTGCGTTGCATTTATATGGGTCAGGAATTACTGTTAGGCCCGCACAATTTATAGCTTAAAGAAGTTGGTCTTCAAATAGCAATTCATATGGTACTTGTTTATATGAATTTCTCTATAAATGTTTTTAGGAGAAAATGATATATTTATTTTAATTTACAAAAGGTTCAATTAATTTTTTATTTTATTTTTCTCTTCTAAACATATTTAGAAAGAAACTCGTTCAAACATTCGTACTCAAATCACATTGATGAATTGATTACTTCTATCCAAAATTAATTTTGAGTTGAAGTAACTTTAAATAGTTTGTTTATTGAATTAAAAAAAAAATACTGTGTTTCTGCAAATTTTCTTTCAAGATAATTTTTTTCAAAGATACATGAATTCACTTTTAAAATCAATTTTCATCAGAATTAATTTAATTTAAAATTAGTTTTGCATAAGTACACCCAAAAATGCACATTAAATATTGTGTTATTTTCCCTGGTAAAATGGACCACAACTAAAAATATAATATTATTCATCGTCAACCTAATTTCGTATAAATTGATTATTTTTAGTTGAGTCTTATTTTGCAACATGATTTCTTCGATTAGGGTTTATTTGGACAAATCATTTTAGAAGACTTTTACAAGAAAAAAAAATAAGTTAAACTTATTTATGCATAAATTAAAAATTTAGAGAAACTATGTAAGAGTACTTTCATAAATTAACTTATATATTAAGTAACTTTAAGTTACAAAGAAATTCATTTGTTTTTTTCTTCTTAAAAGATTACTTATGAAAAAATGTATCCAAACATACTTGTAAAAAAACATGTGCCATCACATAAAAAATAGTAAATTTGTTAAATAAATTTATCTAAAGATATTTTTATTATAATTAGAAGTTTATTTAAATAATTTTCTCTAAACTCTTTCAAGAAAAATAAAAATAAAATTAATTTTCCATATTAGTTAAACTAACTTTACAATCAAAAGTAAAAAAGATTAGTTTTAAATTACACGATTCGAAATATACTTGTCTAATTCAAATTGTATATTAAATTATACCATTCAATCTTATTCTTCAAATTTCACATTTTAAAATTACTTTTTTTTTATTTCAATTGTACAATTAAAAAATATATGTTAAATTAAAAAAATTAGAATTGTTATTTTTTCTTTTAGATTAGATAGTCTAAAATTAACCTTTTATTCATTTTGGTAATGAATCCAAAGTTTATTTTCTTTAGCCAATAAAGTAGTGTACAAAATGAAGCATTTGGGAAAAAACATGCAACATGGTCTAATGCATGTTGAAGTATGAATGTTTAAATGGTGGAAAGTTGGAGTATGCATATTCACAATAGTGCCATAGTCAATGCTCCATTATAAACAAGCACAAAAATGGTAAGAGATATAAAGCACAAAAAGTAAAATGGGTATTTCAAAATTATTGAGTATAGAAAGAAAATATGGAGTTAGAAAAAGTAATTGCCCAAATGTCTCATTCAGAATTATTGGATGTTTCTTAGATGGGGTTGTTAATTATTAGTAACTTATTTTTTAATCTTTTCTAAACTAAGATAGAAAAATTAAGTATATAACTAATCTTTAATTTTCAAAATGACAAATAAAAAGGGACAAAGTAAAATACTCAAATATTAATGAACTGGTCAGAACCGGATGAGTCCCAAATACTTTGATACCTAGTTTTGACCGACCGACATATTTAAAATGCATTAAAGTTATCAACATGATTAATAAGGTTAAGTCGTACAAAGAGTTGGGTAATACACTTTTAATCACAATTCATAAGCTAATCTCGGCCCAACATTAATAAAGTCCATCACAAACATATAAATATGCACAACTTTCAAGGAAAATGTACGTTATTATTACGCATTTATTGCACTGAATATCAAACACTTACTTGAATGTTTGATTGATAGCGAACGAAGGAAGAGGAGTTTCACTGAAAGTAGTGAATGAGAGTTAAGGGTGGAAGAGTAGCCCGACCGAATCTAAGGAGTGGAAGAAGGAGTGAAAGGAGGTTATGTCGACCAAGCAAAATAGAGAAGTTAATTGTTCAGCCAATACGAGGTCTCTCAATTTTTTTTTTGTACGAGAACAATTAACATAAAAAAAATATATATAAACGAATAAAAAGTTCAAAATAAAAAAAATATATAAAAAAAGTAACATTCTTTGTATGTATGATGGAGATATTATGACTAAAAATAAAAACATTTTATAATAATAATAATAATTATCGTTGGACGAATTTGGTTTCAGGGTTGATCGTTGGGCGAGTCAGACATTCACTAGGCGAATTTGGTCCCAAGACTTGGTCGTGGAGCGAACCTGAGACTTGTTGGTTGAGAATGCGTCTTATGCACCTATGATTTGTGATTTTGAAATGTTCTAATATGTTTTTAAAGTTAATTTTTTTGTATAATTATATGATATATCGATGTGTTGTATGAATTATGAACCATGTGAAAGTGTGACTTAGACAGGATATTTTCAGGAAAGGAAATATCGTGATGAGTTTGTTTAGGATACGCATTGAATTAGAGATTCATCTAGAAGGATATATTGACTCTACTAGTACATTGGAATCATTAAGTGAAAATTATGAGGTGGTGAAAGTTAATGAAGGTTCATATGGTTGATTTTGAAAATTGAAAGACAATTGGTCTATCAGGTTATATGAGTTTATCTTTTCATATGAGAGCACTTAGTTCATATATTCATGTAGCTATGTGAGAGATAACATAATGAATGTAGTATGATAGGTGCATATCTCTTAGTCAAATTCATCCCACATGTCCTCTAAAAATAGAGTTAAATGTTTAATGTATGTGTGAGTGAATTTCTTGCCTGAGTAGTATTAAATATGAGATAATTGTATACACTTGATTGTTGATTGTTTAGTTCATTATAATGGATGAAGTGTGAAAATTTATATATATTTAAAAATTATTATGAGAAATATTATGAAGATGAATATTATTTTGAAATATATATATTTAAAAATTATTATAATGAGAAATATTATGAAGATGAATATTATTTTGAAATATTATAAATTATATGTACATATAAATATATAATTATTTATATAATATAACTTTTAGATAATATAACTAGAGAGGTTATTGATGACATATCATTGATGAATCAAAACTATTTAGCTTCAAAAATTAGAAGGATTAAATACAGTTAAAATTGGATTATATAAATTTTAAAAAAAATTATACTCGATGGTTATCTAAATTTATTATTAATTTTTATATCTTAATAATTACTTTATTAAATTAATACGGTCAGCATCATTAAATAATAATAAAGCTACTCATAACGATGGAATTAATATATTTTTATTCAATATTAAGTATGAACAATAATATTTTAAAAATATCAGTTTTAATATAGACCAATTCTAAAAATTTCAAAAACCATTCAACCATTGTACATTTGCAAAACTGCTTCCACAAACCAAAGTCTAGATTAAACTTAATTTTATTTATATAAACGTATTGATATTATTATTATTATTATTCAAAAAAAGTAATGAGCTTTTTACTTTTCAATGTACAATCAATTTGATCTTATCATTTGACTGTTGTTATACACTCAACTCAATTTTTAAACAATTCTTGAATCAGACTTCATAAATGGACACCGAATATACCATAATTCATTCAATGCACTTTCATTCTCACATATATACATATACATACACATATACATATATATATATATATATATATATATGTATATAAAGAGAGAGAGAGAGAGACCCTTTTTTCTGTATTCTCTATAACATTGGAAAGGTCAAAACTTTTCACAGTCACTCCTTCACAAGGTTTGTTTCAATGTTCCTCTTCCTTTTGAGTACTTGTCACATGTTTTTCTTCTTCTTCTTCTTCTTGTTCTTATGAACTATGATGGTTATTATGAAATTTAGTTGTGTTCATTTGTGGTTGACTTAGTTTATTTGTGATTAATGAGCAGAATCAAGAAAAAGAATGGGGTTGGGGAGGTTGATGGTGAGTTTGAAATCTAAGATAAGGTGTTTGAAGATTGTGAAGAAGAGTGAGTATGATAAGGTGGAGAAGAGTGAAAGCATGAGAATGGAGATAAGGAGCAGAAAAGCCAGAAAACTCATTGAGGAAACTCTCAAAGTAGCTGATTCACCAAAGTCCAAAATTTTTGCTTTCTGAGATGCTCCATTTCTGCTCAAACATTTCTCAGTCTTCTTCAATCTTCTTTTCCCTTCAATTTTGTTTCATGCATCCTATGTAGTTTCAATCAGATCTTTGTTTTTCTTCATGTTTATGTTTATGTTCTTTCTTTTTCTCTTTCTCTTACTCTCTCTCTCTTTCTTTTTCTCATCAATCACATCCACCAAAAGCCAAAGTTTTTTATGTGCAATGTTGGGAAGAACATGTGTGTGTGTTTTTGCTTATGCCATTTTCTCAGGTAAGAATGGAAAACTATACAGGAAAAAGGAAAATGATAAAATCTAATTTATGGAAAAAAATTTATATCTATTTTTTTTAGGAAAATAATTCCTCAATAAATTAAAGGCTTTTTTTTTTTTTGTTAAATTTCAAAGTGTTTGATTAGGGCAGTTTTTTTGTTTGGCTATATTGAAAACATATATTAATCTTTTAAAAAAAATTATAAATTTAATAAATTTATTATTTTCTTTACTTGCCTCATTGTTGTTAGTATTACATTTACTTTAAAATGAAGTATTGGCTGCAAGGTTTTTACCACCAGGATCAGTTTTCTAATTTTATTGCCGTTTAAACTGTAAAAAAGCTTATACAAAATTAAAAATTAAATCAAAATTACTTTTTTTTAAATCTAATTTATATATATTTATTGTTTTATATTTTGATTACGAGGAAATTATCATAAATGAAATTATTTGTACCTGTTTTACTGTTGGATTGGAATTTGCTTGTATTGGATCTTGGTCCTGTCGTTAGGGAAAGCTGTGGATGAAATTGACAGCCAGAAAAATAATTGATAGCATAATTTATTATTACATGAAAATTTATTTTGTTAATAATATATATTTTTAATCAAAATCATTATTTATTTTAGTTAAATACTATGAATGTTTCTATTTTATATCAATGAAAAGTTTTTAAAATATATTAAAAACAAATTTTAATTATATATAAGTAGTATTTTTTAAATTCATCTAATTTAATTGTTCTTATTAATATGTCTTATATGTCAAGGAGAAGAGGCGCATATTTAATGGAGTTAAGTATAAGTAAATTTTAATTCTCTAAATATTATTTAGTATTATTATTTCAAATATATTTAAATCCAAAGATTATTTTTAATAATTTAATTTGAGAGTAATTTTAAAAACCATTTTCTTTATTGTAGACAAATAAAAATATTAAATAAACCTAACTTAATATAGTTACTTTTTGTGTTATAATTGATATAATCAATGTCCTCTCAGATTTTCAAAATTTGAAGACGAAACTATAATACAGCATTAAATAAGTTTGACCAGAAACTGAATTTAATACAATTTGTAAAATTTGGACATTTATATGTAACGGCTATATCATTATCTATTAAATACTTTTAATACAATCTATTAATTAGAATATATAATGCTTACTATAAATCAACCAAAATACTTCTTTTTAAGAGTTTTTCTTCGATGGAAGTTTATTATATCTTTGAACTATATAATATATTTCCTATTTTATTTTTACATTTAATTAAAAAAAATTAATAGTAAAAAAATGTGTACCTTAACATTAATTAATTATTTATTATAAATTTAAATATAATGTATACATTCAGAAATATTTATTTATTACAAAATTTGTTTATAATATAATTTTTTTCCATTCTAAATTATTTATTTAATATAAATTTAATGATATAAAATAATCATTTATCCATACTAAAATACTACTTTTAAAAGTTGATATGCATACATACACACACATTAATTAAGTTATGATAAAAATTTGTTTTAATTACGATAAATAAAATAAGAAAGAAAATGAATGGTTAAAATCATAATTTGGTATACTTACTAGAACTGAAAATACTTAAACTTAAAGCCTTTAGTAAAAAATTTATTATTTACAAAAGTGTTGAATTATTATAATATCATTTTTTCTAAATAAATTTATTTTCATTTCGAATAATTAAATTCATTTTCAAACTCTTTCATTGATTATAAACTCTTATTAATAAATGTATTAAGAAAAAAAATAAACAATTAAATATTTACACACCATAAATAACAAATGCAATACATTTTTTTATAGAAAAATACATTAGCAATAAAAATAGTCTCTCGTGACTAACAAATCAAATCCCAAGATAATTTACAAATACTTTTCTCTTTTAACTCTATGAAACATTCTTTATGGATAACTTTCATGTTATTGTTCAATAAATATACGCCAAATTCTAAACAAATTATAATTTCTTTAGAGTAATATAAGTCCACTTTTCTTTAACACTGAAAACAAGCATGCAATTAGGTCTTTCTTTTAATTGTTAATGTTCTTTTGTGAAATTTTTTCTTTATTGTTTTCTTATCCATGTCTGTCTGAAAATATTAATTTAAATTATTTTATCCGTTAAGAACATCTCTTAAATATATTTTTTTATTTTAAAAAAAAAACGTTAATGTTTAAACTTAAAACTCGACAACATCATAATATTTGAAATATGGTTGACTTTAGGGTTTATCATTGATTTGGATGTTACAAAGTTGGTTTAAAAAGTGTATAAAAATTAAGAAAAAATAATGGTTAGAAATTATATTAAAATCTATATTAAACTATATTTGGTGAGGTAGGGATGCATTTTTATATATAAAAAAAAATGAGTTTTCTTTAGAAGTTGTTAAAAATATTGAAGAAAAAGCAAAGCAAAGATAAGCATAGGAGAAAGCATTGAAGAGGAGTGATGTGGAAAATGGGTGCACGTGAGTGTATTGAAGTGGGGTTGACGAAAGAAGACAAAGGAGGAAAAGATAAAGGTTGAAATGCATTAATTGTTTGCATATGAAAATGAAACATCAAAGTGGTCACCAACGTGCTTCTCACTGAAAAACGACTTACCACATTTGTTTCCTTCAAAAACCATGTCCCTTTCCTACTCTCTTCACTTTCTCCAAATTCCATATATATTTAACTTTTCACTTTTTTTTTATATTTTATGAAACTATGCAGACTGACATCTCGATTAGGTTCACCTTCCAAGATTCAACAGTCATGTATCATCACATGAAACAATAATTCATTAAAGATGCGTTTAGATAGATATAAAAACAAATTTCTTTAAAACCAACTAAACAAAATGGAATAAAGAGAGGTGATACTTATTGTGAAAAAAGAGAATTAAAAATCAATTAAAACTTAATCTATTACTAATTCTAGAAATAGCAAGTTTATCCTCACAATGATTACATTCACAATAAATATAAAATATCTTAAACTTCGTATACTCAAGCATTTCATCCATCTACATATAAAGATCCATGGAACAATCTAAGGAGAAGAACAAAACACGTATACCAAAGAAGAATCACAGGTCTAACCACACACCTATATAACCTTAGGTATGCAAACTTTGAAATCATAAACTATGGTAAGTTTTAAGAATCCAATATCAATTTGCAGATTTCGAATTTGGAAAAAATTCTTCCTTAACTTTTCAATATTGGATTTTTAATGTATAAGATTTAAAGGAAGTCAAAATTTATATAATCTAACTCCAAGAATCAATCAACCATTCTACACATTCTAACAAATTTAAAATGTTCAAATACAACTCTCTAATGTTGGATTTCATATTTCAATCATTTCAATTCAAAATGACCATTTAAAATGTATATTACACTCATTTACATTACATTTATACACATCAATCCGTTTCATAAAATATAATCTAAATATTGTATTTACACTTCAAGAAAATCATGAAATAGAAACTAATTTTAGAAAAATAATAATAATTAATTAATTGCTATAGTGACTAAATTAGATATCATTTTAAAAACTAAAAAAACTTGTGGTTTCTAAATTACTTTATATTATTGTTAACTAGTTTTTAAATTGGTATCTAATTAGCTACCAAGGTTTTAACTACCAATTATTTAATCTCTAAAATTGTATATAATTTAGTCACTATAGCAACTAATTATTTTTTGTCTCTCAAATTGGTTTCTATTTCATGATTTTCTTATAGTGTTAGCTTCAAAACTCAAAATAAAAAATAATTTTATTTCAACTTACACCAAATTTCAGCACAACCAACCATAGTTATACAACATTGCATAAACATTCACAAAAGGGTCATAAAATTTCTAAGTTTATAAATGCATAGGCCTATATAATATATTTTGAACTCATTGTTGATCAAGAGTGATCAAAGGCTTTGAAGAATTCAAATCCAAGTGTTTGATGCAAGGCTGGAGTTGCTGTTGTGTTTAGGATAGGATCTGGGTAGTTTATTTGTGTAATCCACTCTTTG
>Ga0123342_1002712_pt1 | contig 29110 bp, 16 predicted proteins | sample Turbeawhitnodule_FD_89960 | JGI IMG/M metagenome (GOLD analysis project Ga0123342, IMG submission 89960) | Root nodule microbial communities of legume samples collected from Mexico - Turtle bean Mexico white nodule | ecosystem: Host-associated > Plants > Roots > Nodule | place: Mexico: Nepantla... | reverse complement strand
TATGGGAAGCAAAATGCAAGCTTTGGACCAAACCCAAAGGGAAAATATTTTCCATACTAGATGTTCCATTCAAGGGAAAATATGTTCACTCATAGTTGATGGAGGAAGTTGCACCAATGTAGCAAGCTCAAGACTAGTTTCCAAATTGAATTTGGAGACAAAACCCCACCCAAGGCCATACAAGTTTCAATGGCTTAGTGAAAATGGAGAGATGAAAGTGAGCAAGCAAGTGGAGGTGAACCTATCCATAGGACAATATAATGACAATGTCTTGTGTGATGTGGGTCCAATGACAGTTTGACACCAAAGCTATCCATGATGGTTTCACCAATAAAATCTCTTTCATGCACAATAACAAGAAGATCATTCTCAAACCCTTATCTCCTAGAGAGGTGTGTGAGAATCAAATGAAATTGAGAGAAAATAAAGTCCAAAAGAAAAGAGAAGAGTGAAACACCTAAAAAGAGAGAAACACATGAGAGAAAATGAGTGGATTACTGAAAGTGAATGAAGTGAAAAAGTTGCCACTTTCTAGAAAAACCTCTTTATGTACTTTATTGCAAAAAAAACACTTTGGTTGCTGACGATTCTAACCAAATTAATTTTCTTCCTAGTGTTGATTCTCTTTTGTAGGAGTTCAAGGATGTGTTTCCAAATGAAATTGCTAGAGGACTCCCACCTCTAAGGGGAATTGAACACCACATTGACCTTCTTCTAGGAGCATCTTTTCCTAATGGGTTAGCTTATAGAAGCAACCTTCAAGAGACAAAGGAGATCTAAACTCAAGTTGAAGAATTGATGAACAAAGGATGGGTACAAGAAAGCATGAACCCATGTGTTGTTCCAGTAATCTTGGTGCCTAAAAAGGATGGTTCTTGGAGGATGTGCATAAATTGTAGAGCAATAAATAACACTACCATTAAGTATAGACACATTATTCCCAGGTTAGATGATTTATTGGATGATTTATAAGAGATGTGTTGATTGCTACTCTTGAAACAAAACTGTTTGGTCTTGAAATTTTAAAAGAAATGTATCCACATGATTCTGAATTTGCTGAAATCTTTAATGCTTGCACAAAGTTTAGCATCAACGGATATTTTAGGAACAATGGCTATTTGTTTAAGGAGAAAAGATTGTATATTCTTAAACGTTCTATTAGAGATCTTTTAGTAAGAGAAACACATGAGGGAGAGTTAATGGGACACTTTGGGGTTCAAAAGACCTTTGACACTTTGTGTGAACATTTTTATTGGCCTCACATGAAATGTGATGTGCAAAAGTTTTGTGAAAATTCCATTACTTATAAAAAGGCCAAATCAAAAGTCAAACTTCATGGTTTATACACTCCTTTGCATGTTCCTGATAGTCCTTGGATTGATATTTCAGTGGACTTTGTATTGGGTTTGCCACAGACTAAAGGAGGGAAAGATTCTTTTTTTGTGGTTGTTGACAGATTTTCCAAAATGGCTCATTTTATTCCTTGTAAAAAAGTTGATGATTTTTGCCATGTAGCTGACTTGTTTTTCAGGGAGGTAGTAAAACTTCATGGACTACCAAGAAGTATTATGAGTGATAGGGATACAAAATTCCGAAGTTACTTTTGGAGGACATTATGGGATAAGTTAGCTACCAAGCTTCCGTTTTCAATTATTTGTCATCCCCAAACAGTTGGACAAACAGAGGTAGTTAATAGAACTTTTGGTACCTTATTTAGAACTATTTTGAAAAAAAAAATTGAAAGCTTGGGAATTATGTTTACCTCATATTGAGTTTGCTTACAATAGGGTTGTTCATAACATAAATTGTTCTCCATTTGAAATTGTGTATGGATTAAATCATTTAACTCTATTAGACTTGTTACTTATGCCTAACATTTTTGTTTTAAAGCATAATTGAAAAAAAAAATTTGAAGGTTATTCTAAACAAGCTAACAAAGGAAGAAAGAAAGTAATCTTTGAGCCTGGGTACACATGAGGAAAGAAAGGTTCCCTAAACAAACTCTAACCTAGAGGGGATGGATCTTTCCAAGTGTTAGAAAAATTACAATGTGAATAACACTTTTTTCTAAAGAGGGGAGGGAATGATGTGGACATCCAAGATGAGGAGGAACATGACAAAGACATGAGAAGAAGAAGGTTTGGAAAGGCCCAAGAGGCATTGTAGCATAAGGTGACTAATCTTTTGGAGGCCCAATTGTTGAATGACCCACATTTTAAAAAGACTAAGTTGATTACATGCACAACATGCTTGGATTATTGGAATATTATTATTTTGCTTGGAGTTTGGATTTGAACTCAAAACCAGTTAGAAAGTATCAACTTAACCACTAGGACAAATGATTCTTTCTTGAAATATAGAGATTGTATTTTTATTTTATTTACTTACAAATGAGACAAGACCTATAACTAAATTTGTATTTATACACTTTTGGAATTCAGACTGAGGATGAATGTTTTTGGCAACTTAATAGAGATAATGTATCTCCGATGGGGTTTTTAATTGATTTCATTCTGTAACCCTAAATTCCTAATTCTACTGTTAGTTCTACTTGGAATCATATCATACTGTTAGTTCTATTTAGAATCATATCACTCACAACATTTTATTGCTTCAGCTTTTTGTGGGTTTGGCCGACGCAATTTGTGTCCTTCTCTTGACCGACTCAAATGTTACGTGACTAATATCTCATTTTCTTGTAGTGCATTACATTAATTTTAGTCACAGATATAACAAGAAAAAAAAAGTAATTTTACTTTTAATAGAAACATTCAGAACATGAAATGAGTAACTTGTGGTTCATAATAACTTTTCATACATAGAACTAAAACTAAAAGTCGATTGAATGGAAATTGAATAAATGGTGATGAAGTGGTATAATAGATAACTTAACAGAGTGCCTAGCACCTAGAACATATAGAATTAGCAGTTTGAGAGAGGGAGGAAGTGAAAGTAGCAGAAACTGAAGCTAGAAATGAAAGGACAGAAACAAAAGACAGAAGAATACGTGAAACAACAGTGTGATTGTGAAAAGCTCTTACGTGGAAACTTTGGAAGCATCCACACCTTTAAGTTTTGGGACACAGCCAAAACTTTGACAAGAAATCCTCATGAGCACAAAAATCATACCTTCCACCCTTCATTTCCCACAACTCACCTGTGCCTCACATTCTTTTATCTCTTTATCTTTCATGCTCCTTTCTTAGCCTCAACCTTCCTCATTCTCATATTCTATGCTAGTAAAATACCCTCTTATTACCTATCTCTACACACACACCAACCTCATTTCACACATTTTGCTCTTCCAGCTATTAATTATCTTTCATATAAACTATAAACTAAGTCACAATCAAATTATATTACTTAAACTCCCAAGCTTTTAGGTAAAAAGAATTACATTATAACTTAGAAATTTTTTTCTGCACCACATCACCTTTCAAATTTATTAAAATTACTCTCTATTTTGAATTTAAAAATCCAGAATTCAAAAAATACAATTCGAAAATTAAAATCTCATTAAAAAAAGTAAATTCAAAATGCAAAAAATAAATTTCAGAAAAAAATCCAGAACACAAAATCTGGAAATACATTCTGAAAAAGAATTTTCAAAATTCAAAATTGTGTTCTAAAAATTCAAATCCAGAAATGTATTTTAAAAAAAAAAGGATTTTAGAAGTATTCTTTATCCACACTCTCCTTTTATTTAAGGTTATTTTTATCATTTTACAGGAATTTTTTGTCCTAACAAAACCAATGAGGTTTAAATTGATATGGTGAAAAAAAATTTAGTATTAAGAATTAGTAAATTATTAATCTTTTACTTCAGTTTTATCTTTTTATCTTAAGACTTCACTACTATATATTGTATAGGTAAAAGTTTTACACCATCAAAACTATTCAATATCAGAATAATATCATTTTTTTTTCTTTTATAAAAGACTATTAGATTTCGTGACTGATATCACTTTATGATGGACATTTATCGTATAAAATATATGTGTATTGTTTATTCTTATTTTAACTGTTAGAGATTTTAAAATCATGTGAATAATCTGCAGTGTTGATTAGAGTGCAAGTAATTAACATCCTTGACTTTCTTATATTTTTAGATAGGTATTATCCATCAAATGACACTGGTTAAATTTATTGGAAACTCTGTTTGTTTAAAACCAAAGCTAAACTATTTTCCATACTGATATCGTGTGAGATTGGTTGTCTTACAAATATATTATGTGAATGATGATAATGATAAAAATCAGAAGGCAATGAAAGAGCAAGAAAGTTGGAATATGGATAACCTTTTTTGGCTTTTAGAGATGAAGCTAAAAGAAAAAAAATTGTTGATATGATGTGGCTTTTAAAGAGCAAATCCAAGCCAGAACTGAGAGGTTCCCTCTTCATCCATTCTCAGCCTCAAGGTTCCATCGTTTCTCCCTCTTATCTTCTACCTGTGACATGACCTGGCCCCACCTTAGCATTTCATTGGTTCACCTGCACTCTTGATCATAAAAATTGAATTTTCTCTTTTATACTTTTATATAATAAGGTTCTAACAACACCAGACACAGCCCTTCCTTGCTTCTGCCACATTCCTCAAAAACTCTGTAAAGCTCCTCCTTCCCACGTATACTCACTTTTTCTCATTTTCTCTTCATATACATATGCATATATATGTTTTGTGTGTGTGTGTTTAGTTGGCTCTTTCAATTGAATTTTCGAAAGAATGATCTCCAACTCATGCTTTGTGTTGTTATCTTTACTATAAAGTTGGCTTTGGAAGTGGAAAAATCAAGAGGGGTGATTGGTAATCACAGTTTTTTTTCATTTGTTAATTTGGTTATTGGTGTGCAAGTTTCAACTCAGAGCAGGTCGTTCCCTCTTGTTCACAGAGCATATTTCGAATGATAACTATAAAAGCACAACAAAGAAGTTGATGAAAAAGGATACTTACTGCTTTTTTTCTCATATTATGAAAGGCCATTCATACAGTTATATAAGGATAAACAAAATCATCAATCATTATTTAATGATAACATCTGCACCTTAAGCAGTTTTTGTTCTCTCCTTACCTTCTGAACTAGATTTTTTAGCATTTAAACATGAATTTCCTTTGTTATTAGTTAGCAAACTCATATAATTTCATGTTTGAGTAACAAATCTCCTCAGCCAAGGAAGAATGAAACAGTAAATAGTAGTGCATGCACAAAGTTTATGATAAAAGATTCAGAAGGTGGTTAAAGCTGACTTTCCATGGATTTTTTTAGGGGACTCTCTGTGGGAAAATTCAAAAGAAGTGGTTGAAATTTGAAGCAGGAGAAGATGGACTATTTCAATGCACCAGGAAGAAACCATCTCTTTGTTCCAGGGCCAGTTAACATCCCAGACCAGATCATTCGGGCCATGAACAGAAACAATGAGGACTACCGTTCTCCAGCTATTCCAGCTCTCACAAAAACTCTGCTTGAGGATGTCAAGAAGATTTTCAAGACCACTACTGGAATCCCATTTCTCATCCCCACAACTGGTATGTATAAAAAAAGCCATAGTGATCTTAACTATACTTATAAGTATAGTTTTTTTAGTTTCATAAACTCAAGACAGAAGTGACTTAGTTCCTAACCTTTTAAAAGGTTGCATTTCAGTCCTTAAAATTTTCTAAGTATGGTGAAAATTAATGGAGAATCTATATTTTATGCTTTGAAGATGTTAAGGATGAAGAGCATGCTTTTCAGATCAGGGATTAAGTTGTAAATAACAAAAAGTTTAGGGAGTTATCTTGCAATTTTCATTAAAATCAATAGGGCTATAATATCTTGATAATAAGCATAATACTCACTTTAATGGTTATATTTTAAGGTTAAACTAACCAGCAAGTCCTTGAACTATTTTGAAAAATTTAATTAGCTCAGCACACTAAAAAATATAATTAGATCTTTGATATAGTAATATTTTTTTCAATTGAGTTCCAGGATTTGTAAAACCACCACAAGTTGTCATTTTAAATCTTCATAAACTAATTCCAAAGAGCCAACACAGACTTATTACAAGATGAGGGACCCAATTATAATTTTTTTAGTCAGGGACCTAATTAAAAATTCTCAAATGGTTTGAAGACCTACTAATTAATTTAACCTAATTTTTCATAGATATCTTAGATGTATCCTACTACATACCTAATCAACTCTGTTAATCATCCATGCTATTTACTCTTTGTATTATATACACTTTAAATACCATTTGACTTGAAGGTTTAAAATTATTTATTAATGAAAATTTATATGATATTGTAGACTAATGATTGTATTAGATGTTGTTTTTCTTATATTATATTTACTGTTCTTGTGTATGTGTGTTTGGGAGATAACTGCAAGCATGGAGAGTAAGGTGGTTTTATAAGAACAATTACTTTGTTATTCACATGGTTATTGTAGTTTACTAGTTTTGTTGTTATTAAGTAATGGTTTTGAACATGGTTCAGGTACTGGTGCTTGGGAGAGTGCTCTCACAAACACACTATCTCCTGGGGATAGAATTGTATCTTTCCTGATTGGCCAATTCAGCTTGCTTTGGATTGATCAGCAGCAACGTCTGAAGTTCAATGTTGATGTTGTGGAAAGTGATTGGGGTCAGGGTGCTAAGCTTGATGTTCTGGAATCAAAGATTGCTTCAGATACTGCACACACTATAAAGGCTATTTGCATTGTTCACAATGAGACAGCAACTGGTGTTACCAATAACTTGGCAAAAGTGAGACAAATTCTGGGTGAGTGTTTCATCTAATGGACTGAAATCATAACTTTTTCTCATTGAATCTATTCATGTGACCCTTTTATTCTCTATAAACTGAAAGACCCCAAAATCATCAATTTATACTAGTTTCTCCCTAAGCACTTTAAAAGGGAAAAAAATAAGAAGATGAAAATGAAATAGGTTACTTCACAAGCTAACATTAGCTTATACATGACAAAAAATTCTAAATAGTTAGCTTGTGAATAATCGGATTTTAGTTTATGGAGAAACTAATTTTAATTTTTTTTCGAACATTTTTCTCCTTGAAGTGTTTATCTGGAGATATGTATCCAAACAGGTCATTTGTCTTTTGTCTTTGATGTTCAAAGATATTATTGTTCATAACTGCTCTTAGTTCCATTGAACATATTTTGGTTGCAGTTTTAGCTGTTTTTTTTGTCCTTTAATATCTATTAGATTTTGTCTTAGTTTAGTATTTTGTCTAAACAAATAACTGCCCTGTATTTACAGAATGCATGCATAACTACCAAACTGTTTATGTCCAATCAGTATTCATAGTGAGATATATGTTGTATAGATCGTTATCATTTAACTTGACTCTTGTGATCTAAGTATGCATCTGAAACTTGGAAAATTATTCATATGCAACATCACTAGTGAACTCAAATGCTATATTGACATAAAGTTTGTCATTCTCTGATGAAAATGTGTTCCTAGTGCCTCTTCCAGGTCTGCAAATGTATCATTTGCAATTGCAATCTCCAGCTGTTGGATTTTTAATGTTAGTTTTTTCCTTACTCAGATTCCTACAAGCATCCAGCCCTCCTTATTGTGGATGGAGTGTCTTCCATTTGTGCTCTTGATTTCCGCATGGATGAATGGGGAGTAGATGTGGCCATAACTGGCTCTCAGAAGGCCCTTTCCCTTCCCACTGGGATAGGTATTGTGGTTGCAGGCCCTAGAGCTATTGAGGCCTCAAAAACTGCTAAATCACTTAGAGTTTTCTTTGACTGGAAAGACTACCTGAAATTCTACCAGTTAGGAACCTATTGGCCATACACTCCTTCCATACATTTGCTGTATGGTCTGAGAGCTGCTCTTGATCTGGTTTTTGAAGAAGGACTTGAGAATGTGATTGCAAGGCACAATCGTTTAGGCACAGCAACCAGGTAAGCCATGATATGCTAGTACAAAACTTGTAGTTAATGACTTCAACATGTAAACGATGAGTTTAATTTCCATGCACCATCACTGCATAGAAATTGAAACTTTTTACAATCAATCAATCCATATCTTTTTTGTTATAACTTTTAAGATAGTTACTTTAAAATTCAATGTATGTTTAATTTATGATTGAATGAAAATTTTTGGGAGTCAATGTCTACTTGAAAAAGTTACTAGTTTTGACAAATGGTTATCTAAGTAGAGTGGTTTTGGCTTTAGGTTATATGTATAAGACAATGAATCTGATAGGTCCTGAATATGCTAAATGCAGACTTGCTGTAGAGGCATGGGGTTTGAAGAATTGCACCGAAAAGGAAGAGTGGCACAGTGACACAGTGACTGCTGTTGTTGTTCCTTCTTACATTGATAGTGCTGAAATAGTTAGAAGGGCATGGAAAAGATACAATTTGAGCTTAGGTCTTGGACTGAACAAAGTTGCTGGGAAGGTTTTCAGAATTGGACATCTTGGCTACTTGAATGAGGTAATGTTGATTTCCAAATTTGTTGAGAAATAATTGGATAATCTATATACATATTTACAAAATTTCATTTTCTTGATCTTGCTTGTTTGTATTTTTCTTCTTGTTTATGCTGTTACCAACATTGATGTGATCACAGATGATTATTAAGTATTAAAATGAAAAAAAAGAACTTGTTTGTGACTACTTGTGAGTTCAATTTGGCAAACTTTTGATGTTGGTAATTCTTGTGATATTTTTCAGTTGCAACTCTTGGGATGTCTAGCTGGTGTGGAGATGATACTGCAAGATGTGGGTTACCCTGTAAAGCTTGGAAGTGGAGTTGCTGCTGCCAGTGCATACTTTAAGAACACTATTCCTCTCATTCCTTCCAGGATTTGAGTCACAAGCCATTATTCTCTTTTACTTCTTCCTTTTCTGCTCTTTCAAAAATTCTGTAAAATATATATATTATCCTCTTTTACACTCCTTTCAACATCAACATACTCTACTTTCAACTTTAATGCACTGCTTCTTCATTGTCTTGTATATCAAAAATCATTGCATCTTGTCATCTTATTTCTGACTATCTCATGCTCATCAAATTCATCAGAAAGTCTTTTGGAAAAAAAACACTACATGTTCTATCAATCTTTTAAGCAAAATGTTCAAAATTGTATTGCATGTGGATACAATCTAATGGTTTGGATAGGATATTAGATATCAGTATCAATTTGGCATTTCTCTTTAAATGTTTTCTGCAATTTTAAATTGTCACAATTGAGAACAAAAAATTTACAGAGAACATATAATCAAGCTTACTAGTTGATAATTATAATAACATCCAACACATACCTACTAGGAATATAGTATATTCCACATACCACTCTAATATTAACTTCGCAAAGGAATATAAACAACAAATCACATAACTAAGACATATTACTATATATGATCATGGTAAGAGTTCACAATAACACGAGGGTTAATATTTTCAAAACAATCACATCATATGTATCAATGAAAACTTACATTTATCAACCTCCTCATACACTTCACATAATATATACATAAAAAGTTATAACCGAATCACTTTCAATACATATGCCATATTATATTATTATCGTATAGTATATTATTATCGTCATTATCATCACTTAGGTGTTTTTTTTTTCATTTGTAAATTTGGTGTAAATAGTAGTTTTTATATTTGAGTCTATCAAGCCCAACAGAAGTTTATGAAGACAAGCTAACAAGGAGTAAATGAAAACCAATCAAGCACAATTAAGCTCATGGACAATTTGGCCAAGAAAAATCACAAGGAAAAGAAGGAATGAGCCAAGCATGAAAGGTATGAGATTATCATAGACAGTATGATACAAGCATAAGAAACATGGTGTTAATCCTAGCCTTTAATCTAGATCTAGATTTAAAATTTAAATTTGACATGCCATCCTTTTTTCTTGTAAATTTTGACTAAATCTTAGTCTTAGATGACTATATATAAGCATTTCTTCATTTGTACAAAACAATGAATTTTATAAGAATTGGAGAATACTTGAGAGTTTGCTATAAAGAAAGAGACCACTTTTCTTTTAGAGTCTTATATGTTTCCTAGGATTGAGGTCGCAATTTATTCTTAGGTCGCAATTTATTCTTAGGATACTTGTCTTTGAGAAAGAAATACTTCTCAAGTATTGTGTTATTGATTCCATCTCTTAAGTCTTCTATCCATTTATCCTTTAATCTTTGTTCTTATTTTTATTTTTGCCTTGTATTTTTGGTTTCTTCTTTAACTTTTTAATTCCTTCCAAGTATTATTTTTATGTTATTATGATGTTCATATTAATTTCCCTATTTATATGTTTTTGTTCTTAGTTTCTCATGCTATAGTTGTTTCTACTTTTCTTGTGAAGTTGTTGTTGGAATCATTGATTGAAGTTTCTTATAAGTTTTCATGAATTAAAACAAATGAAGAGATTTAACTCTACCTACATTTTATGTTTCACGTGTTAAATGTTTTCTATTCTTATATGACTCTTATCACGTAATCTTCTTCAGATGTACTATGAAGAAGTGTGCCTTTAAGAACAATTTGTTAGAGATGGACTTTTGTCATGAAGAGTTTCTTCAACTTTAGCCACAACATTGTTGAGGTTTTCTCTTTTACAACCTCATAAAGAACCTTGTTTGACAATAATAGAAGAATCATTGAATGACTCTTTTCTTCCTGTTGCTCCACAACATATCTTTCTATGTGTATGTACTCCTAGAAAGCAATGCATACATACCTTGTTCCTTGAGCAAAACCCTCTTCTTAATTCTCCATATGTTGAATTTTTTCTCCCCCCTTGAACTTCTTGATCTTGAAAGTTATACACATCTTTGCAAGAACTTATCACTAAGACATACAAAAAGAGACCAAAATTATCTATAATACTAATTTGTTGTGCACCAAGTGTCTAACTAAGTATAATATCATTGAAAGAAATATGCAAAGTGAATTACACCAAATCAAGATGAAAATAAAGAACAAACAAAAAGCTAGAAATGAATAAAATTGACTTATATATTATGCAAGATAAGTGTTAAGTTGTATCTTCTATCTTTCTCGTTTCATCCTACAACTCACCCTTATAAAAGGGATACAATGGCTACAAGTTAGTTAGAACTAAAAAAAAATATAATCATAACAAATAAACAAAACATATATAATGATTACTTGTTTATCACATAATTTACAACTTTGGTCATTAGACAATCTACTCCTAGATGTCATTACACCATCTGTTCACTAGACATTCACAACTAGACTATCTATCTACAAAGAGTCCAATTAATACATCAAGATCTACTAATCAAACAAAAAAAAAATGAGGTTAATCCAGTAGGGAATTTTTGTACTGGTTATATGATGTCCAATGTCCAAGTGTTTATTATTCTTAAAAGTTTTGGAATAGACACACGTCTTAGGAAGGTTATGTCCTATGTTCTTATTGTTTGGCTTCCTCCTCCTTCTCATTGGTTTAAATGTAATAGTTATGACATTATTAATGGTTTTCCTTTTGTATCTAGTTGAGAGGGTATTTTTCTAGATCATCATGTTTCCATTATAGGTTGTTTTCTTCATATCTATCTTGGTGTTCATAATGTTTTATATGTTGAAGTGATGGGTATGACTCTGTAATGTGAGTTGATTTTAGCATTGTTCGTTTTATGGCATGACACTTTACTTAGATTGAGATTTTAAGTAAGTATATGGTGAACTCTAAGAAGATCTTCACTGGACACGAACTTAACCAAGTGGTTAAGTAAGTGTGAAGGTTCACTTCACAAAAGCAAAAGGAAAAGACAATTACAAGGTGAATACGATGCCAATAGCTGCGGAATTAGAGAACATGAAAAGGAAAGCCAAATAAGAATTGTCGAATGGAAGAATGAAACAAAACAAGAACATAACACAAAGAGTAAAAGCGAAATGATAAAATGGAAGAAGAGATGAAGGAAGGAGAAAGCTTATGTGATGGATTGAGAATTGGAACTCGCCACTTGGAGTATGGTTGGCCTCCAAGATAAGTGTTGTTAGCCGCCTCTTGAGAGCTCTCAATTACTCACAAGATAAGACATAAATGCTAAGAGGAAACAAGCATCACTAACACCTCACACAATTTGTGCAAAGTAACTTTTCTTTTATTAATTTCAACATGTAAAATACAATGGTAGGCCTCCTATTTATAGGGGAAGGAGCCTTGGAAAACAAGCAAGAGGGTAGGATGGGAAAAGGAAAAAAGGGGGTTGCCTTAGATTGATATTTTAAGCAAGTATATGGTGAGAACTCTAAGAAGATCTCCACTGGACACGAACTTAACCAACTGGTTAAGTAAGTGTGAAGGTTCACTTCACAAAAGCAAAAGGAAAAGACAATTACAAGGTGAATATGATGCCAATAGGTGTGGAATTAGAGAACATGAAAAGGAAAGCCAAATAAGAATTTTCGAATGGAAGAATGAAACAAAACAAGAACATAACACAAAGAGTAAAAGCGAAATGACAAAATGGAAGAAGAGATGAAGAGATGAAGGAAGGAGAAAACTTATGTGATGGATTGAGAATTGTAACACGCCACTTGGAGTGTGGTTGGCCTCCAAGATAAGTGTTGCTAGCCGCCTCTTGAGAGCTCTCAATTACTCACAAGATAAGACCTAAATGCTAAGAGGAAACAAGCATCACTAACACCTCACACAATTTGTGCAAAGTAACTTTTCTTCTATTATTTTCAACATGTAAAATACAATGGGTAGGCCTCCTATTTATAGGGGAAGGAGCCTTGGAAAACAAGCAAGAGGGTAGGATGGGAAAAGGGAAAAAAGGGGTTGCCTTAGGGTTTGACTAAATCAATCCCGCATCCTAGGCTTGTCCTTCTAGAAACTAGGTTAAAATGTCTTCCTAAAGGGCTAGGAACAAGCTAAAATGATACCTACACCCTCTATTATGCTAAAGGCACCTTATTCTAGCCTATCTTTGCTACTTGGACCCCTAGAGCGAGCCCAGTTTATTTACATAACTTTTCTCTTGTGAAAAAGATCAGAAGGAAGAACTTCTGATATTCTGGTTTATAGTTTCTTCTTCCGTTGATGCTTTCTCGAGGTTTAGTGGGACCCGGCTTTGTATACGGAGATAACTTACCTTTTTGTGAGATGGTTGATGTTTCCTTAGTCATATGTTAGTTGCTTTGGTTTGTATCACTCTGGCTATGGCTATTGGAGTTGCAATCTCTAAATGATGGACTAATCTTTTGATTAAGTATGTGTTAAGGCAAAAGTTCAACATCATGTAGTTTTGATCAAGTGCTTAAACCAACAAAGCATGAAGTTATATGTTTGTTAAAGCGAAGATAAGATCATAACAACGCATTGTCTATCAGACGATAAGAAATTGTTGATAAACAATAATGTTTGTCTATTGAAGAATGAAAAATAGAAAAAATAACATTGAGCAGACATTTCACTTTATCCAATAAGAATTTATGAATGTTAGACGAAAGGAGCATTACAAAGATCAACCAAAACGTCTGATAAATAAGTCAAAAAGTATCAAATGATACACTTAATGTAGACTTTGAGCCAACATAAGATCAAAGAATATTCCTAAAGCTTAAGTCTTTTTTTTTCAGAGATTTCTTTCTACATCTATCTTCAAGAAGAATCGTGCCAAACAACAATATGCAAATTGTTCTTGGGATATGAGGTAAAGTTGCAAGGACCACCAACTTTACTGACATAGCCATGTTCAAATTCTGACTCAGCTACTTATCCTATATGGTGTGCATTTTTACCATGTTATGGTACATAAGGCTTTACTACCGAGAGAAGCATACACTGTCAGACAACTAGGACATTGTGTAAACAAGAAGAGCATTTAAAAATGCACAAGGTGCATTAAATGCAATGGTCAAGTTAAAGTTCGTCAGACACAAGAAAGAAATGAAAGAAGAACTTAAGTTTCTCAGATGATCATTCAAACCTTCCACCTTTCCTATGTTAGCCAGGATTGGCTAAAGAGTATAAAATAATACTCAGTGTTAGATAGGAGTAAATAATGTTCGATGTTAGCCAAGAATGACTTGAACAAATAATACTTAGTGTTAGCCATGAGTGTCTTGAGCAAATAATACTCAGTGTTATACATGAATGGCTTGAACCAAGAATACTCGATATCAACTAGGAGTAACTTGAGGAAAGAATATTCAAAAGGGTTAGCCAAGAGTGGCTACAAACCCAAAGAATACTCGACATATACTTTGCAACATTAGTTTACTTAGCTAAACTTGACTAATTTAGTCAAGAACTAAATGTAGTATGTTGCGACAGACAAACTAGTATAAATTTTTCTCTCCCTTATCTCTTTTTATATCTCATGTTATTATTGTTTGCATTAACGCAAAAAGGAGAGCTTATGGATGAGAACTTATTAAATTGTTTTATTGAAGTTTTTGAACTAAGTATCTAATCAACAAATGCATCGATTAGTTAGACATTAAGACTATGATATAATCTCTTGTTAAATTAAAAATAAATATATGTTAGTCAAACGATTTAGTTGAGCAGAAAAATCTACATTTGAAATGACCCCATTGAACTAGAGAGTTAAGCATAAAATAAGATTTTGACTATGTTCACCTTATTATATTTTGTTATGAGTTTTTTTCCTTAAGAAGAAATGTTTAGTTTCATCAAATAAAACTTATTGTAATATGTCTATAAAAAGATTTCATTTTAAGGTTGGGTTCATCATAAGTCAAATGTTCATCAAGTGCTCTTTATACGAAAGAATTACAATATGATCTTTACTTATAATGAATAAGAAAATATCCACATGAATGATTTTGAAAAGTTAATAAAGTGTGTCTTACATGACTTATTTGATGAAAGAATTTCAGTTTGTGTTTCACCAATCAAATCGTCTTCTTTACCATTGCAATTAAAATGAAAATTTTGATTTTTTTTTAAAGTTAAATTAAATCACAAGTCAACTCTCCTTTCTTGTTATTTTTTGTTTTTCAAAGTGACTCTCAACTTGTTATTCAAACTTGGTCCAATACTTTTAAAGATAAGGTCTAAGATCAAATTATATTATATAAGTATGTACAAACTCCACCTTATAAATTAATTTTATAGAGTTAAGTTAAACTTAAATTTCACTTTCTTAAGAGTAACGTATGTTTATTTATTTATTTTGTATATTTGTATAGAGGAGAATCAAAGTGATCTGTTTGACACTAAATATCAAGGTTATACTTGGTGGGATAATGTTCACTACAAGAAAATCATGAAATAGAAACTAACTTTAGAGACAAAAAAATAATTAGTTGTTATAGTAACTAAATTAGAGACCATTTTAAAAACTAAAAAAAAAATTAGTTTCTAAATTAGTTTCTATTATTGTTAAATAGTTTCTAAATTGGTATCTAATTAGCTACCAATGTTTTAACTATCAATTATTTATATTCTAAATTTGGTAGCAAAACCTTGGTTGATAATTAGATACCAATTTAGAAACCATTTAACAATAATAGAAACTAATTTAGAAACCAAAATTTTTTTTAACCTCTAAAATGATTTCTAATTTAGTCACTATAATAATTAATTATTTTTTATCTCTAAAATTGGTTTCTATTTCATGATTTTCTTGTAATGGTTTTTAGCATTATTTATCATAACTTATATTTTATCTACCTTTTTATACGTTTAAAGATTAGTAGGTCAAATTTGATCCCATTATTTTTTTTATTTTCTTCTCTTTTATTATATTTTGAGCTGTAGTATATTTTTTTATATTGTTTCTTATACTAACCTAGTGGGATGACAAATAACATAAGCACTCTCATTATTTAAAAAAATGTTACGAGTGATATGATGTGATAGAAAGAGAAAAATAGATAAAAAAAAATTAACAAATATTTGATAAAAAAATAAGTGTTTAAAAGTTACTATTCATTTTTTAAATTTATAAGAGAAAAGTTAGAAACACTTTTTCTTACACACTCTCGTGGGTTGAAATTTATTACAAAAACAAGAGTCACTTCTTATCTAATGACTTTGTACTAATTTTTTAGTTTTAATAAATTTCAACATAGGCTTATCTAAAAAAATATTGTTACAACATGTATTCCTAATACTTCATATTAGTTAAACAAGGAATTATTTGTTAAAAAATTGCTTTGACAAATAGTTCATTTCAAACTAACACCACATTAGTAGTCACATCTAACATTTGAAAAGAAGAACAATGAATTGTTTAGTGTTTTCATCAACACTTTTGTTTCACCAATTAATGGCTACAAGAGCTTACTATACCTATAACCTATTTATTGTAATTTATGTGTGGGTAAGGTATTAGATTGTTTTGTGATTGTAGTTAGGGTTGGAAGAATAGGTTTTAACTTTCACAATAAATATGCATCAATTCAAATTTATGTCATAAGAAGCGGTCCCTTTACAAACCTAATCAAAACATACATTTTCAACTCACATTCTACATCATATTAAAAATGATAGTTATTTTCTTAATAAAGTTATTGGTATGAAATTTTATTGATTTTTTTTATGACTAATTTCTGTCAAAAAAAATTGTATGGTGATTTTTATGACGAAATTTTATTTAAGAGAGATAGATCTAGTATTTCTCAAACCATCAACTTTGATATCAAATATTTACACTTCAACACTTAATAATTTGTTTTCCAAAATTCAACCATTAAATTCAAACTTTTTTGTGAAATACATCATGTTTACAAAAATTCGTACAATATAAAAATTAATTAATTTTTCACCACCCCACTTTATTTTGATAAATAATATATTATTTAAAATATATATATATATATATATATCAATAAATACTCAAATTAAGTGAACTTTGGAATACGTAATTAAAATCAAAATATCAAATGATTCAACAGTTAATTTGATTAAAATTGTATTTAAAAAAAAGTTAGAAAAATAATATAAAGACAGATTTATTACTTAGTACCATACCCCTATCTCTTTTTTATCCTATTAATATTTACTAAAGTACATATTTTTCATAATATAATGTTATAAATATTGAAATAGACTAAATAAATTAAATAAGATTGGATTCCTTTCTCAATTCATAGTAATTTCAAGAAGTGTTGTTCATTAATCTACTTCAGAAAGAAACTTTTCAAACTAAAAGTAATAAAACTTGATCTAAAATATATAGTTAGACATTAAATTAAGCGTTAAATATATTTTTAATTCCTATACTATAACACAAAATTAATATTTATAATCTAAATTTTAAATCTCATGTATATTTGTAGTAAGTTTACTTGTGTTTTTTTTTTTTTTACTAACAAAAATTAGACTGTATTATAATATTATAATAATCATGTCAACGATGGGTCGGTATAAAATATTTTAACATCCAAATTTACACTAGAAAATTGTTTAACTCGTAAAAAAATGACAATGACTCATTTCAATAGTTTCTTACTCATATCAAGAAGTCTAAAGTTTAGGTTAGAAAAAAAACCAATTTCAAATGAAAGAATATAAACCAAAAACACATTTAACCCTTAAACTAATTACTTTTATTAGCAATACCATGGTAAAAAATTAAATTAAAAATCTAGAACAAAAATCCAAAAATAAAATCAAGTGCCAACTTTTTAATTGAAAATAATTGTTAATTTCACCACCAATCACAATCTTACTTGAAAATTGAGTAAAATCATTATAAACCCTCATCCTCTTCCTCTAACATACTTACCCAATTACATTCATTCCTGAGATTTGAAATATAGCATACTGATTTAACTAAAAACCTTATAGCAATATATTCACATTTTCAATGGTCATCCACCATTAAGTGAAAGTTACTTAACCAATTAAGTAATATAGTTACATTTTAACCACTTATTTTATGCTTCAATACAAGTAAATTAATATCAATCTCTTTCAACCTCATTAGTGATTTAATTAAGTATATGAGAATTGATTAATCAACCACATCTTATCTCCTAACCAAATGGTGCTTAACCAAGTAGTTTGATATTAATTAAATAGGAGACTGTAAAAAAATTTGTATGATAATTACACTACTCATAAACAGTGGAACATCAGATTACAATATTTTAGGATAAAGCATGTCTTGAGGTTCATCCTTTACTTCACTGTATTCCAAAAGCACACCTAGAAAGAATCATCAAAACTTTCTGTTTGCTCTTTCTTGCTAATATACTCCTTTTCTTGCTAATATTTTCTCTCTAAATCTACTACAGCTATAAATTTTGTGTCATCGTTTGCCCTTATGTTCATTCAGCATTATTGGTACCACTATTGCTCCCTCTCCTGCTTGCTGTTGTGTTCTTCAATATCTACAAAGAGCAATTACATGATTCAGCAAAGACAAAGCCAAACAAAACTGAGACAGCATGAACTTTGTTTTCCCAACACAGATTCCTTCCGACCAAAGACTACTCATCTCACTTGGGATGTTGTGATTGTCATTGAAGACGAGTTTTTACACACATTAGGGATAAAATATGCAAACTTGGTAGTTTGTTCTACTAAAAAAGTATCAAAAATGGTCTGCTATGGGCACATAGGAGAAGTAACAAGCTTATGCATTAAACTCGGTATAAGCAATAAAAGAGGAATTAAAGGAACTAAGTTGCTTCCAGTTCATCCAACTCAAGGTTTTCTTAACCATTTTCATGTCATATGAAGTCCTAGCCAAAGGATATGTTTGGATGAGCTTCTGCATAGAGTATTCTAGAAGAGAAAAATTAGAAGAAAAACATGAAATTGAATTTTACATAAGCATAAATTAGCACATGCATAGACTAATTTAAACCTATGGAAAAGTCCATTTCATTTTTTCTTCTTATTTTTTCTCTCTCATAAATCTTTATGAAGAAACTCGCTCAATAAAATTGAAAGACTAAACTGATATTGATGGTAATAAACCATGCATAAGCTAACATGAATATCCCCTTTGTTCCTTTGTAAAACAAATTTTAGAGTACACAAGTCAAAAATAGATAGATCAAATAATGATTCAATTATGAAAAGTTTTGGTGAATCAATTTTATCAAAAAGTAAGTTTTCATAGCCCATTCAAAGAAGAATAACGTCATTTTGGGTGATGAAGACAATGATGATAGTTAGTTAGAGACATGTATATATAGTTATAATGATGATGCCATGATAACAAAATAAGCAAAATTAGCATACTTGTCTAAGCATTTGGTTCTCATTCTGCAAAGTAGAAAGTCTTTCCTTGAGCTCTGAATTCTTCTTCTCCAAGTCTTTGACTCTTGTTTCCAAATCAATCAAGTATGCCTTCTTCCTCTCCCTTGCTTGTTGAGCCGAAACTCTGTTCCTCAATAGCCTATTTTCATTCAAATCCCCTCAGTAAGTCACAAATGAAAAGGTTTCAGTAGAGGCTAGACAGGACCAAGATTCTATGTATACCTCTTTAGCCGCTTGCTTTCTTTATCAGCTGGGCTTCTCCCTCTCTTCTTCTGACCCTCTCCTGTACCCTGAACACGTTCTGCACCAGCATTTGATCTGGCATCCGGCCGAGAGGCCACAGTTCCAGCACTTTCACCTCCGATCTCCGGCACTCTCCTTATCTCTTCGTCACTTTCAGGACCTGGATTGTGTCAAACTTACAAGTTCAAACCCACAATAACCATTTTTGTCTGCTAACATGAAACCAAGACAATAAGGGTATGTTGATTCAAGGAAAATATAACACCAGTCCTCTTATGAACATTAATTATTTTCTTAAATTCATGTTTGCTCTTTATTTTTAGAGAAAGAAAACCCCACAAAAGGAAACCTCTTATATATTGTAGAACATGAACAAAACTAAAAATACTAAAAATCATATTATATCAATTCATAAGTTCAGATGCTAGATATTAAAAAAGGATGTTTGTAGTTTAATTTTAAATTGTTTTAAACACATATAGTAGAGGTATTATGCAAAAAAAAAAAACCATAGCTTTTATAAAGAGATTTTCTTCTTGTACAAATTTAAGGGAATTAAAGAATTTTGAGTTCTTTATAAGGTCTAAGACAAAGATAGGAACAGTCATAAAAAGATATTTTTCATTCATAAGTTGAGATAACCATAAAATGTGATATGCTGCCAGCACTTCTAGTTAACTCCATACCCGGTTGCTTTGCAGCAGCCATAAGACCTGATGTAGTTTGCATAGATTGGGCATCAGAAGTAGCACATGGAATATCACCAGACATCTAACCATAAAAGCACAATTACTTTATATTAGTATTAGTATATAGTATATCATTATTACATAATGATGTACCAACTATGATGTCAATGAAGTCTATAAGTAAAATACATATATTATTTCATGAAATATAACATACATAACACTTATTACAGTAAATAATTACAAAGCTCAAACAAAATTATACTTGTCAATATCTTGTCAAGCTACACAAGTGATAAAATACATAATTACATACTAGAAATAAAAATTACACTCTAATGTATAAGTAAGCATATCACAGTGAAAAACATAATAGTAAATCTTCAAAGTTTTCATAATTTTCAAACTTTACTCTTGCTTGTCCAACTTTGAGTAATTGAGTGCATAACTTCAACCGATAGTGCGTCTACAAGTTCACACATTTTTGCTGCCACACTTGTGATTTAACCCCAGTTGAGAAAAATGTCAGAATCAGCTAAAAACATTACCGGTTGCCCGTTTGCTAGATGGGGATTTGGTATTTGAGAATCATGTCCAGAAGATGAAGAGAAGTCAGCATCTTCTTCCCATTGCATCCCTGCCTTGGAATTGTTTCCTTGGCCATAGTTGATCTCATTATCTAGATCATCAGCATCTTCATCATCATCATCATCACCCTCCACTCCAGCACCCTCTGATATCCATATTCATCTTGTTCATTGTAAATTCTGATGTGGGAAAGACCAAAAACAAAAAGCATTTATGCACAGGCTAACCTTGGTGACTTGTGAATCTAGTCTTGCACTGGGGACAAGATTGGCTCACATTTTTCAGCTCATACTCGTAACAAGAATGACAAAGTGGGAAGCCACACTCATGACAAGCAACAAACACATCCCCAGTAGCCGTTAATCCAATGGTATCACCACATATTTGACAAATCTGACCATTTAAATTCTTTACGGGTTTAGACTGCAGAGTGTAGAAATTATACAAGTCAGAATTAGAATTACATGGCCAAAACTTAATTCTATGCGGATCAATCTCTTGCAAAATCACATGCAAAAGCAACATGCCCCATCAATAAAAGTTTAGGACACAAACAAGTAAGATTCCATCATGACAAGATTTTTGAATAAATTAGCCAGGAAATCTTTTATATGGATCAGGATCAGACAATCAATTACAGTTAACAACCATTATTCATTTCAATCAAAATTCTTTCAAGTGCCAATGGCCTCATCATCCAAAGACTAAGCAGTACTATTTCAAAGAAAAACTTCTCAATTATCACCTACCACATGTAGATTCAAAACCAGACACTACATGCAAATTACAAATTCAAATTCAAAACAAAGCATCCAATTCAACTCCTAAACACCCCATCAAGACAAACACCATCAATGGGGAATCACACCAGCTATCAAACACATCAAGATCCACCCATCCTACCAACAAATCCACCCCACCAAACAATGTTTAGCTAAACGACCAAAAAAAAATGCAAAAAAACAATCCAACCCAAACCTTCATGCAAGGACAAGAAGAAAAACAAGCGGCTCTCAAGAAAGAACAAAACTTGCATGGCCCATTTGCATTTCAAAAATCAAACTATGAAGTCAATCGCACACAGTGAAATAACAAAACTCCCAAACCCAAAAAGAAAAACAGGAAACATGGTCTTCCGGAAAAGTCCAATGAAGCAAAAGTGTCGGAACAGAGCCAGAGGAACGAACCCCACTATCAGAACCGTGTCTAACTGTAACAAGTTCATTCCTTTCATGCGACCCAGTTACCATTCCACCACTTCGTTCCATCTCCTTCTTGAAAACCTTCACCAACCCAACTCTCTCTCTCTCTCTTACTTCAGTTGTTGTTCCCGCTGCCATGTTCTGTGGTTCTAAACGCGATTATGGCCGTTGGATCATTTAAGATCTGACTGTGTAGAAAGGGTGATCGTGGAGCAACGTGAACCATGTCGAATTCACGTAATCAAAGGCTGGTGTGAGAGATCGTGGAAGGTTTGAGACCGTTGGATTTAAATGCATCGGAGGAATGATAATTGGGATGAGAAAATTGAATGGGGACCACGTGGCATGTGGGGAGTGTTATTATTCTCCTTTTTTGAAGAAAAAACCTAATAAATAATTGGATTCCTTCATTGTACTTTTGCAGAAGTTCTAGTTTCTCACTCACATGCAATGTAACATTAGCACACAAAATGGTAGTTAAATTTTTAATATTTTAATTATTTAGAATTTAAGTTTAATTTTTTTTTAATATACTGCAACTATGGAATTTTAGTTCATTGTTTATTAATTCAGTTTATGTGTAGTGTAAACATGTAATTTTAATTATGATATTTGGGTCACTTAAGTATTATAATTGTGTCATTTTAGTTCCAAACATAGTAATTGTGTGTTATGATATTTCCAATTATGATTTTTTTTTAAATTCAATTCATAAAATTGAAATATTGGAACTAGAAATATGACATTCCAAATTCTTGAAGGATTCATGTGACAATTGGAACTTAAAATAATAAAATCATATCTATATTTATACCTATCCTAGAAGCCACTTGATAGAGAGTGAAATTGTGAAATTTTTTTAGGATTTTTTTTTTCATTCAAAACAATCTCTTTCCTTTTAACTAGTAAAAACACTTTCTAATAAAAAAATCATTAAATCAATTATTAAATAAAAAATAATTTTATTATTAATTACTATTAATTAAATTAAATATTATTTTAAAAATTAAAAAAAATATTAATATCTAAAAATTGATAAATAATTTTTAAATTAATATTTAATTAACTACAAAAATTTTAAATATTAATTTTTTAAATTTTAAAATAACTAAAACTTTATAATGAATTAGATACTAATTTAAAAATTATTTATTAATAATAGAAATTAATTTAAATATTAATATTTTTTAATTTTTAAAGTTATATAATAATAAATTGTTTTTTTGTTTAAGATTAATGTATATTTAATAATTTTTTTAGGGTGAATTATTTTTTCCTTCCTGAATCTGCTTAGATCAATCTTAGATTCCCTCCATAATTAAACGGCACTTGTTTTAATTGTTTAATATTATGAGTTCCCTTTTTTAATCCAGGTTTTTTTCTTTATATTCTCTGCCTAGTACACATTTGCACATTTTCTTACACTTTTTCCCTTTTGTTATTTTTCTTTTTCCTTACAAAATTAATATTATGTTCACACTTCTCATAAATGTGCAATTATATAAAAAAAACTTCCATACATCATCCTTATATTATATTATGCTATCCAAGAAAATGAATTATGTATAAACTGTTTCACTACTTTGTATAAGATAAATATTTCTCCCCTCAATAATTGGAAACAGTATTTATATGAATGGGTGAAAGATATAATATTAATATTGGTGAGAAAATTTGGAGACTAAAATGCAAAAGTTATTTGTTTAAGTAGAATTTAAAAAACTGTGTTAAATATTTATTTCTTATAGTATTTGAAGATCACTTATAAAAAAATATTTAATGACAATCTCTAATTTATGTGTTCAGAGAATAAGTTTTTTCAAGAAAACAAAAACTCAATGTTTTACATCACTAAAATTCACCCATGCATTCAAATCTACAATGATACCATTCTCATGCCTTAAAACAAACCATTACCTCAACAACACTTAGTATTTCTTTAATTTCGTAGATGTAAACATGTGTATTTCCCCTTCCACCTACATAACTTACATTATCATACATTTCACATATTAACAATCAAACCATTCTATACATGTAATTATTAACTCATCTTACTTATATTTATATTGAAGAGTCCTTAAGTTTTTCTTAGTACTTTCTGTAACATATTTTTTTCCAATATAGTCTATAACATTGAATTAGTAATTCTTCAATTTCCTACATGTAAATATATATATATATATATATATATATATATATTTCTACTTCTATATAACTTATACTATGATACATTTGACACAATATAACAATTAAATCATTGTATAAATGTAATTATTAACTCATCTTAACTGTATTGAAGTGTGCTTAAATTTTTCTTAATAATTTTTGTAACACATTTTTTCAATACAGTCTGTTAAATTAATTTTATTTTAAGATTCATTGTCCTATAATTATTTCTCCACACTTTATCAACAAGACCAAGATATAAGAAAAAAAGTTATTATATATATATATATATATATATATATATATATTCATGTACATGTGTACATATCCTTCTCATTATATAAAAAAAATGAGAATTTTTATTTATTTGCAATCCTTCTGATGAAAAGGTTGAGGTGAATGGTGGATATTAGATAAAAAAAGTGATCATTATTAATCCTTTTCTGATGATCAGAGCATCTATGACCATATTTTAGCTAGTGTCTAGAAAATGGATTTGAAAACTTTGATAATTTTATCTATTTAAATTGGTATTTTAATTTTTATTATGTACAATATACAAAAATAAAAAAGTGAAAACAAATATCATATAAAATAATTTAATCTTAAACGAAAAACAATATATATGTATATTCTTTTATAATTTCATCAATATATTAAATTTTATTTTATATTATATATTTCAATTAGGTTTGTAGTGACTAGTCTTGGGAAACGAGCTTTACTATAGTTAACAAAATAGCGAAAAATTATTTTATTTTAAATAATATTTACTCATTTGAATCATTGTTAACTCTTTAGCAAATGTAACCAATCATACAAGTAGTAAAATAGAACACTAATAGAAAATTATTAAATAAAAATAATTTTAAAGATAAGAAATAATTAATTATTATATTAACTAAATTATATATTATTTTAGAAACTAAAAAAATATTAGTTTTTAAAGTAGTTTATATTATTCATAGATGGTTTCTAAATTAGTATCTAATTAACTACAAAGGTTTTAGTTTGTGTGAGATCTCACATCGACTAGAGATTAAGATATTTCGTTGTACATGAGTGGGTGCAAACCTCACCCTATGAGCCGGTTTTATGGGGTTGAGTTAGGCTTAAAGCCCACTTCGTAATATAGTATATGAGTCATTTTCAAGTCTATCCTAACGAGTGTTTAATGATTTTCTTGTAGTGGAAATTCTAAGTATAGTTTTCCAAGAGATTTGTGTGTTTAATCAATGTGAATTCTTACTAATTTGGACTAAACACTTAAAAGCATAGGTTCGTACAAATTTGAAGAGTTGTGCTAGTTTATAAATTAAAAACATGCAAAGCTACCAACTTGAAATTAAATTACTTCAGAGTAAAGATTCACCATGGTTAGATTTCACGAGCCCAACTTAATACAATTTTTTTTAACAATATATCTCTAGCATAACTTTAACATTCACATCATAAGCTCACTAGTCCTAATTCTTTAGAGACAAATTTTAAACCTTAATGTGAAAATGTTAATTCTTTAATTTTTTTTACACAAAATTTGCATTCAAGATAAGTACTTAGAATGACCAAAAGATAAGTATCTTGCATGTGCCAAGAATGATAGATGAGTTTTTCCTAGGTCAGGTAAAATCTTTATATTCATACTAAATTATCTTAATTTCATTTTATTAGTAACATGCTTTAAATTATTGTATTTTAACTTTCTTTGAAAGAGATGTTTCTACTTTCTTGAACAAGTCCAAGGCTGAGATGATAGAAACAATTTATATTTTGTTTAATAGTTGTTACTTCTACAAAATAAGTTTTCTCCCTCATTCGTGTAGATTGGAAACTTCCATCTGAAATTAAAATTTTATTAACAAGAAAGGTATACCTTTTCAAAATTAAGAAAGATACTTTTAACCCTATTTCGCTCCTTCTTATATAGTGAAGAGAATAATAAGTGATGTTGCTCTTATCCAGAAATTCTAGGAGCTTAATCCTCTAAAGTTTTTGTGTTGAGGTTTTTTTTAATTGCATGTTTTCTTATGTTGCTTTCTTTTAGTAAAAACATGTCTAATGAATTGTCATAAATTGATAATGACTTCTGGTACAATGACTGTTTCTAAGAGGTATTTTGATGGAACTAGATTTTTTTTTTCTCAAGAAAATACAAGAAAGTTAAGGTTCTTTGTGGAGTATTGTTTTAAATTCATATTATGTATCTACCATTTGCAATCTCTCACCAAAAGAATTTATTGTTTTACCTTGAGAAGAAGAACCGGATTGGTCTATTGTTAAAGAGGATATGCAACTCACTCCTGAAAATGCTACTAATGTTGAAGTCAATGATGTCAAAAGGATTGAGCTGAAAAAGAATATCAAGAAGGAGAAAAATCGAAATATGGGTGTTTATGCATACATCTTATCAATTTCGAAAATGACTATTTTATCTTTTTTAAAAATAACTTTCAAATTATTTTTTTAATATATTTTCAAAAGAATTCATAAAATATATTTTCAAAAAATATTTTTCAGAATAAATTTTTTTTAGTATGCTCGAAAAAGAACTTTCCAAAATCATGACGAATTATATGGGTGCAGGAAGAAACACCCTCAAAATATTTAAGTTTCATAATTCGCTTTCTAAACACAACTTAATTTTCTTTCTAAATGTATGAGTTTTAATGTCTTTTAGTTACCTTTTGCCTTTTAAGAGATGAGAATAAGATCATAAAAAATACTTTTTGCCTTTAAAACCTCCCAAAAAAATTACAAACAACCTAAGTGTCTTAGGTATTGTACTAGTGAGTGTATTTACTTCTCATACACTTTTTCTCCATCTACGTAAGTATTTTCTTAGCAAATTGGCCATCAATTTTGGAAGTTAATGACCCTTTGAAACAAGTTTAATGACACCCTCACAATCAACAATAATTTTCCTATAATTCATCCTTCTTTGAATTATTTCTGCATAACCTTCCTATTATTCTCTCTTTCAAGCTGTGATGGTCTTTATTATACCTTCATTAATAGATTTCCTATAGTAGTGTTTCCCTATCTGCAAATACATCACTACAAGATACAAATATGTCGACATAATGAGGCAATCAACATAGAACCTCCATTATGTCCATACACCTCTTTACACAAGAGAAGACACTAGCATCATTCCTCCTCCATAATTTACACCCTATAACAATGTTGACTAAAACTTTTCCTGTAGTGATCTAAGTATAGCATTTACAAATTAAAAATTAAACTTCTTGCAATATATAAAGCAGTTCAATTAAAATAACACGACTTCATTTTTAACAACCTAATTTGATTGCATTTCCTAGTACAAAGTTGTTTGTTAGAAAACACTTTACCCTACCTCTAAAATTGTTCGTTAAATTACTATTATCCTAGGATAACTCAACGTATTTGTCTTGCCAATGTTGTCTATACAGGCATAATTAAGAATGAATTGCTTGTCTCCTTACTGATAATAACTACAATATTTAGATTTAATTTTAAACTACGTACTATTATTCTATTTGACATTTAATCTGTTATTATCTTTCATTTGATACTTCATACCATTAAATAACTATCTTTCATCACACTTCGATTTTTGTTAATTATTTTCAAAAATTGTTATTCGTATATTATAAGCTTGTCAATATATTTTTAATGTCACAAGTAAACATATGAAGATATGTTAACACTTACATCTGGCTGCTAAGGTACCGCCCAAACAAAAATTAAGCATAACCCAGTGCATAATAAGACAAGGCTAAAAAAAAAAGATGAAAAATTCAGTACCCAAACTACTGCACCAATGCTCCAGATATGAACACCAACACTAACCCTCCTATACAAAAAACATGGCATCTCCTGTCAGATCCGAGCATAGCCATGATCGCTAAAACACAAAACAAATGACTAATCCTACACAAAGCACATTGCAGAAGACACAACCTAGCTATAAACAAGGTAATTTATAACCCAAAAGACACCAACCATAGAAAATACTTTCATCAAACAATTCCAACCACCGGTCCTTACCTCAAGCATTAGCTATCCATTTGCATTATTTGACAGTTACATAAAGTGTTGACAAAAAAATTCCTATTTATACAGCGAAATTCCCTTGCCGTGGCAGAATTCTCCTACTCCTGACCTTGTTATAGGATTGTGGAGCTCTTTTTGTTAAAAAAAATATCACAGCAGCCGCAGATTCAGTAATCTCCAAAGACAGGAGATGCAACTGCTTTCTACCACATGCATAATACCCAATGTGTCTCTTAACTCCTAGACAGAAAAATACTTCCCAATTGAACCATAACAGCCTTGAATAGTGAAATAAATTGCCCCAAAACAGCCACCACCAGAACATATTAGCAGTCCTGGATACAAGATAAATAAGAAAGAATCACTCACAAAAGAGTTGACTTAATACTGAGAAATAAAAAATGAAAACAAAAAAAATCTTTATGGACATAAATAGTATACCCTTCTAAAGAATATTATCCCCATCTATGCCTCCGGAATGTTATAGATGATGCTTTAGACATTGATACATTTCAAAGGGCCATAGTTAAACGAAGATATGATCTGAAGAACAAAACCAAACAAATCCATAAAGCAAGATCAACATTTCAACCAGCAGAGCCCACGTATCCCTTTCTCAATACATGAAAATGTAAGTAAATTCAGTGACTTAAAGTTTGAGAAACCATGGATACTCAATAAATTATGTGGATGTAAGGGCCTTTGACTACGGGATAAAATAGCTTCACTTTCTCCTCCGCTTTCTCTGTCTTCTGTCACGCTCACTATCATTCTCATCAGAACTAGTTGAATCTGAGTCTGAACTAGCTGTTCCAGAACCCGATGAATCAGAACTCCCTGACTCATCATCGGATTCAGATTCTGAAACCTGTTTTTGTTGTTGCATGATAAGACGTGGCATATTCTTCAAATACTCACGTAGGTTCTCGGTAAGACCACCAAGACCAATGGATGTAAAGAAATTAATGCAGAAC
>Ga0123342_1002711_pt1 | contig 29122 bp, 14 predicted proteins | sample Turbeawhitnodule_FD_89960 | JGI IMG/M metagenome (GOLD analysis project Ga0123342, IMG submission 89960) | Root nodule microbial communities of legume samples collected from Mexico - Turtle bean Mexico white nodule | ecosystem: Host-associated > Plants > Roots > Nodule | place: Mexico: Nepantla... | reverse complement strand
GTTATTGTATTACATTACCGTCAAACATGATCCATACACAATTATCCAATTTTTTGTTCCTTAAAACTAACACTCTTAGAAAATTATGTATCAAATTAATTTTTAACATTACATAACTTACTACCCAATATATAAATAATAAAATTTAAAAAAAAAATATGACGTGGCAGAAGTCGTGCCAAGTTGGCACGACTTCAGTATGACATGGCAAAAGTCGTGCCTAATTGGAACGATTTCTGCATATGAAGTCGTGCCGAATTGACACGACTTTCCTGAATTTGTAATTTTTTTAAAACAGACCCCATTTTAGTAAAAAAAAAAAAAAATAACCTCATCATGGTCAAAAAACCAAGATATGAAGCTATTAAATTGTTGAAATATATTTAACATTCTGATTTCAAGAGATGTAAAAGATAGATTTTGTGTTGATATTTATTTTAAAATTCTATTTTGGTTTGGTGCTTTAATTGTAATATTTTCATTTGGTGAATTTTGAACATATGCTTATAGGATTTGTTTTATTTCATTTAACTTACTGCATGAAATAACTTAGGGGTTGATGATAATTATGTAAGATTTATCTAAGTAAAATATGAGAGATTGTTATTATCACTTGAATAGTGACATGATTTTTTATTTTTTATTTTTATGTTGAGAGATAATTAACTTCACAAATTTGTGAAGATAAGAGTATCTACATTCATTCCTAAAGTAAAAAATGATAACAAGTAAGAAATGGCAAGAGAATAAATTACACCGAAAATTTTCATTCAAGCAATGATACACTCAAAATAAACTATATTTTCATTTAAAAAATATCGTTGAAGTAAGAATACCACGTTCAACTAATATTTTCCTAAATTAAAAATAAATTACACCAAATTTGTAAAAATAAAATTGTCTATATTAGTTTAATAAGAGAAATACTTACAAGATTAAGATTAAGTGACCTAATAAATCTTTGAGTAAACTACATTAAATAAAAAAATACGTAGACACTATAACATGTACTCCTATAAAATGCTTATACTCCTATAAAATGCAAGTATTAAAGAGTAGATATATTTATGTAATTGTATGAAATCTCATATGTAATCCTACTCAAATAATTTTGTACTATCAATAAATATACATCATCGATATTCAATTACCATATTCTTTAAAGTATTAGTTTTATATCACTATTATCAATTTAGAATAAGTAATAATTAAACCAATTTTATATTCATGTTATCAGTTTCAATAAGTTAATTAATAATTTTATAATCTTTGAAGTCATAAAAAGGGCATTTGGTCTAGTGGTATGATTCTCGCTTAGGGTGCGAGAGGTCCCGAGTTCAATTCTCGGAATGCCCCTAAGTTTTTTCGATAAACCATAAATTTTAATCCCATCACCATTGTGCCACGTCATCATTCTAGTAATTTAATACCTACTAACACAACTTGTACATAGACTAAAATATGAATCAAAAGCAAAATAAAGAAAAGAGATTATGTATTTTTTTTAGTTTTAAATATCGTAATGTAGATACGAAAAATTCACTATCATGTATTGATCAATAATAATTAAATGTACAGTATATTGTGTAATAAAATAATATATAATTATGAGAAATCAGGATTTAAAAACATTACAAATTAATATAAATGACTGAGCTTATATTCCATAAGATAAAAAGCAATAATAGTTGACAAAAAATGGATTTTAATACGAAGTGTATATATATATTTTATTTATCTTAAAATATTTAAAAAAAGTTGGAGATTATTATTTCAGCGATTGAATGCAGTTTTGAATGGATTGAAATTATACCCCGAGTCCCCCATCCATCATATGCTATCTATTTATACACCTAGATTCCAAGGAACAAGAATAAAACAGCAAATAAAAAGAAGAAGAAGAAGAAGAAGAAGAAGAAGAGTAATAGGAAAGTGAAGAAGAATGGGAGGAAATGGAGGAAGGAATTTAGACGAAACACCAACCTGGGCTGTGGCCGTTGTTTGCTTTGTTTTGCTCTCTGTATCTATCATCATCGAATACATCTTCAATCTAATAGGAAAGGTATATATATCCATATTCATTACATGCGTCTAAGTATTGTATTTAATTATGAACCCTAATATATATACTTTCTCTGCCACTGTTATGTTCATGCGAGAAGTGGTTGAAGCAGAAACACAAAAGAGCTCTGTACGAGTCACTTGAAAAGATCAAATCAGGTGTGAGACAATCTGAACTGTTCAATTAACTTCTTTAAGTGACAAATTGAATGCACCAAAATTAACTTTATAGATGCATGTTTGCAGAGCTCATGTTATTAGGGTTCATATCGTTGCTCCTAACGGTAGGGCAAGGTCTAATATCGAGGATATGCATATCAGAAAAGGTTGCAGGGACATTTCACCCTTGCGCTCATAGAAGAGTCAAGAAAAACAGCACTCCCCCATTAGAACACGATGAATACCACAATAACCGCCATCTTTTAGCGTTGGAAGACAAGTGTGCACCGCAGGTTTCTATGTTTTTTTTTATCAATATGAATAAAAATGGAAGTATTAGATATTCCAACCTTGCACTACAAAAATTACAGAAAAAAAAAACCAGATAAGTGATAAGTATGCTTAACACTCCTGCTTGCAACTTTGTATGTAGGGTTAAGATTCTCTCCATTGCATATTTTTTTAATACTTTAAATTTATTTAAAATTATAAAATAATGGCTGATAATAGTTTAAAATATGCGTTAGAAACAGTATATTGATATTTTTTTTAGTTAAGAAGTGTTGGAGGTAAGATCTAATAGTAGAGATGAACACGTTAAGTAAGCTATATCAGTAGCATTGACTTGTATATCTAAAATTTTAAGTTTTGGATTAAATATATATAGTTTAGGTTCACTTATATATGGTCAACTTATAATTTATTGACACAAATATGCCTGATATTTATCTCCTTATATTTCCTTACAAACCAAACATGAATATATATACATTTTTAATACTCTTTTATTACAAGGTAACATTTTGCACCAATCTCATTTAGTTTAAATTCATTATTCTTTGTTAACGGACATACATATTTTTTTTTTCAATTAGAACAATGAAATAACTGTTAATTTTGTTAATAATTAATCTTTGTAGAGATTAAAATATTTTTTTAATCACATTTCTTTTTAAGCTAGGAAACTTAATTCTATGATCAGGATTTGTTGCCCATCTAATTGTTGGTTTCTTAAGTAGAGATGTGAAAAAATTTCAACGAAAAAAGGAATGGCCATTGTTCTTTGCCGTAAACACAGGGTCAGAAATATCCAGCATTAATTATTAATTAATTATGCTTTGAGTTTGATACCTTATTATTTATATTTAGTTTGAAGAAAATTCACTACGTGGAACCCTCATAAAAAAAATATTTAACATAAAAATCATTAAAACTAAATTTAGATATCAAAATAAGTAGTCATTATATTCACTAGTATAAAAATCATTTTATAAACTAAAAAATTATTAATATCAGTAGTTTCTATTACTAATAAAAATTAATAAAATAATTTTTAAATTGGTTTTTAATTATTAACTATCAAAATTTTAACTAGTAACTACTTATGTTTTAAATTAGTTTTTATTAGTCTTTTAAAGACTAATTTATAATTTAAAATATTAATAATTAAAATTTTAATAGTTAATTTAAAACCTATTTTATAATATTTTATTAATAATAGAAATTACATTATATATTATTAATTTTTTAGTTTTTAAATTAATACCTATAATGATTAATTATTTTTTATCTCTAAATTTGATTATTATTTAATGATTTTTTTTATAGTGTAAAATATGAAAAATATGTTATTCGAGAGTGACTTTAAGTAGTTTCATTCCTTCCATTTATAGGTAGTTATCGTTTAAAAAAATCAAGTTTTTAAGTTTAACAAGGAGTGAGTAATTAGGAATAGGTATTAAAATATTTATCTAGTATTTAAATCCAATCTGATTAAGAATTGAATTTTATAATGTAATATATATTTGTAGAAGTGATTTTGATTGTAAAAGTGCATAGGGTAAAGTGCCATTTGTGTCATCGGAAGCCATTCACCAGCTCCATATATTTATCTTCGTGCTGGCTGTTTTTCACGTGCTTTACTGCATTCTCACTCTCGCCCTTGGTAGAGCAAAGGTAATATTTCATTCTTTAACAACTTCAATACCTTTCTGGGTTGCTATTATATAATTGTTAAATTGAAACTCAATATATAGATGAGAAGGTGGAAGCGATGGGAAGTAGAAACCAAAACACCAGAGTACCAAGTTTCACACGGTTCGTCCTCTCTATAACCCAATATATACCTTTTTAAAGAACATTTTTGTGTCTTAATTATATCCCTACTTAACGCTAATTATAGCGAATACAACTATTGGAGCCCTTTAATAATATAAAACAAAGCCTAAAAAATTATTCAACCATTATAATATTTCTTCTAAAATTTAAGATATGACACATATTCCCGTTATTCAATTCTTGTATTCTTGGTAAAATTAATCTTCAGTCCCCAATCTAATTCAAAATACCTTAAAACAGATCTTAAAACACATCTAGTGATCATAATGTTTTTTACATTTACTTTCAAAAGAATATGATGTCATCAACCAACTACAACATGCGCTTACATTTATTAGATTTTGGCTCGCTTTAACACCCGCACATTCTAGACCCATTTCTAGCTGACTGATGTGCTGAAGAATCAAAATATAAAACATATATAAGGTTTTTTTCTTTTGTTTTCTGTATTAAATATTTCCTTCCACAAATTCGAATCTTGCTAATAATATCAATGTCAAGATCTGTAAGTAGAAAATATGGGGAAAATTGAATTTTTTTTTCATTGATTTAATTTTCAATCGATTTGTAAATAACAAACAGATTATGAGTCATTTTTCTCGATCTCATTACTAGAAAATTATGAAAAAAAAATTAATGTTAAAGATAAAAAATAATTAATTGTTATAATGATTAAATTAAAGATCATTTAAAAATTTTAAAAAAAATTGGTTTCTATTATAATTAAATGATTTCTAAATTAATATTTAATTAACCAAATTTAGAATCTAAATAATTGATAGATAAAACTTTGGTAGCTAACTAGATACCTTAGAAAAACTATTTAGCAATAATATAAATTAATTTAGAAATCAATTTTTTTTTAATTTTTAAAGCGGTCTTTAATTTAGTCACTATAACAACTAATTATTATTTTTTAAGAAATTGATTTTTTTTTATGATTTTTTTTTTTTTAATAATAGGTGTTTGTATTCTTTTTCTCCTAATAATCATCCCTAAACACCAATACAAGGTATTTAGCGGACCAAAATCCAGTTCATATAAGCATACTGTAGTCGAAGGACTAACTGATGTTTTTTTTACAAAACAAAGAATAAATAAAATAATATTAAAAAAATTCCATATCCAAAAATACAAGGTAAAACAGCATAAATATATAACAAATAAGAGAGGACTATAATGAAAGCTCATTTTGGACCTATTATCAAACACTATCAACTCCCTTCTCGGATTTCACCTATCTGTCTTTTACTGATACTTTTCTTTCTCTCTCGTAACTACCATTAATAATAAACATATTTTAATTGGAATATCTTTATATTTCAACAAAAATTGTATGAGTGAAGTATTTCTAATTTAGATAACGCTGAAAAACTCACAATTATAAGTCCAATATTTGCAAAATTGTTTGTTATTTAGTGCAGATCCTCAACGATTCAGATTTGCAAGAGAGACATCGTTTGGAAGAAGACACCTAAGTTTCTGGACCCAGAATGCTGTCCTGGTTTGGATTGTAAGGATGCCCATTATATGCATTTTTTTTTCTTTCTAAGAACACCTATTCAACTGTTTTCTTTGCTTTACCTTATTGCTGTACAGATATGTTTCTTCAGACAGTTTGTACACTCAGTTCCTAAAGTTGATTACTTGACCTTGAGACATGGATTTATGATGGTAATCACATTACACCCCTTACTAATTTTCTCTTTTCTTTTTACTCATATTTGGTTTTCTCTTCTTTTTATTTCTACAATCAAATCGTTTTCAATTCAACTGTAAACTGTTTCCCCTTTAACATCAACATGTCCAACATTAACTTGAATTTCTTTAGGCACATTTGGGGCCTCACAGTCACCAGAAATTCGACTTTGGGAAGTACATCAAAAGATCTTTGGAAGAGGACTTCAAAGTGGTCGTTGAAATCAGGTTTTGTGCCTCACATAAACAGAAACCATTTTTCAAAGTAACATATATGTAGTAATTTGATCTGGATATTTACAGTATATAATTAGCTGCTTTCTTTCAAATTTTGTAGTCCTCCAATCTGGTTCATCACAGTGCTTTTTCTCCTATTTAATACTCACGGTGAGTGAATACATTCATAACTCACTAAGCCGAATCACTCATTTTATTGACTATTAAGTGTCCACACACTTACGTTTTGGTACATGGTCAGGCTGGTACTCTTATCTGTGGCTGCCATTTGCTCCTTTGATTGTAAGAACACGCAAATTAAGCCTTAGCTTGATTAGTAATGGTATCTTATTTTTTGTAATCATAATTAACGTAGTGAAAATGCTTGTAGATTGTTCTATTAGTGGGAACGAAGCTGCAAGTGATAATAACGAAGATGGGTCAGAGAATTCAAGAACGAGGAGAGGTTGTAAAGGGCATGCCAGTGGTGCAACCTGGGGATCACCTCTTCTGGTTTAACAAACCTCGACTTATTCTCTACCTCATTAATTTTGTGCTCTTTCAGGTATGTGAAGTAATAGCATCATTCAATCTAATGCAGTTTATTTGTCAAAATGAAACTTCTTAAGCTTTTTTCATCAATGTTAGAGACTAAAAATCCAAATCTTACATGTTTCTTTTCTGGGGTGCTGATCACTGGAACAGAATGCTTTTCAGCTTGCTTTCTTTTCATGGGCTGCGGTAAGTCCTGCAAAATAAATTAACTCCGTTTAACACTGTTGTTATGTTTCTACTTGATGAAGACTAGTGAGTGCATTTCTTATTTGAACAAATGCTATTACATGGTTTAAAACTTTTTTGTTTTATGTGTTTTCAGCTTCAATTTATGATGAAGTCTTGTTTCCAGTCCCAAAAGCAGGATGTGGTGATCAGAATCTCAATGGGGTGTGTCCCATTTTCTAGATCCATACCTACTTAACAACTCATTCTAAAACTTTGTTTGCCAATAACAGTCCCAAGTTAATCGTATAAAATTAACATGGATAATGTCGCAGGATCTTCGTTCAATTCCTTTGCAGCTACGTCACTCTTCCTCTCTATGCTCTCGTGACGCAGGTACTTGAATTATAATATCAATATTATGGGTTTAAAATTTTGTGGATAGTTGAATTGAAAAGGTTGTGGGTGAGAACAGATGGGTTCAACAATGAAGGCAACGATTTTCAACGAAAAAGTAGCGATGGCTCTAAGAAATTGGCACCACACAGCGAAGAAGAACGTGAAAGAGAAGCGTGGAGTACGATCGCAGAGTCCTTTATCAACTCGGCCTTCAACCCCGCAGCAGCAGCCAAAGTCGCAGGCTAATCTGCTGAGACGGTACCACAGTGAAATGGCGACTTATCCATCTTCTCCGATAAGGTTCGATTTTGAGGCAAATCTTCCTTATGGGATCCATTCACCCCCCTCCTCCATGGTCAATGCTGCAGCTACTTCTTCTATTCATCGCCATGAAATGGAGATGGAAACGGAAATTGAAATGGATCAGGTCTCAGCTCTCACTCAACGCCAGATTGATATTGACATTGACATTCAAGACAATCAAGAATTTTCTTTTGCTAAAAGATAACAATTTTTATTAAATGCCAAAACGACAAAGATGATCATGATTTTAGTAGCATTTCATCTTTGTAGAACTCCAAGGAGGCAAACGTTAAGGTTAACATATTGTTTTGTTTTATGCGTTTTTTTTCTTATAAAAAACATGTCTTTCTAGGTTATGTATCCCTCCATAAAAAGAAAATTAAATAGTTCCATTTTTTTTGTTTTGAAAATGCCTCGCTTCTTACTCACAAATAGTAATGTTTAAAAATAGTGAAATTGATATATTTAATAAAAAAATAAAAATAAAAATAGCTTGTGTATTTTTAGAAAAAGAAAATTGAATAGTTTTTAATTATTTTATAATAAGATTAAATATGTTTTTCTTTCATTTATTATAACACGATTTTTGTCTCTAATCTAAATTTAGATCTTAATACTTGTAGTAAGTAAATAATTATAGTAAAGAAACCATTAGAATGAGTTTTTACCAATATTTTTTTCTACTTAACAAATAAATGAAATTTTCAGTATGGACTTTTATAATATTATATATTTACATTAATAATAAATCAAAATGAAATATTTTAACATATTAATTTACATTAGAAATTGTTTGTTACGGAAAAAAAATTATAATGACTAATTTCAATAATTTTTTTTACTAAGTAATAAGTTTGGATTAAAAACAGAAATTAATATTTAACATAATAATATGAAACCATGGTTCAAACTTCAAACCTCTTTATTTGTGGAATCTAAATAGGAATTTGCTTAGTAGGCACCAAGGTGAGTCAACTAAGTTACAGCCTTGTACAGAATTCTAAGCCTCCAATTAAGTCATTATCTCGATCGCAACAAGTCAAATACGCGTAGCTAGAATTTAGTTTTTGATGTTCATGAATACTTATTTGATCAAGTAGTTATAACTTATAGCTAAATTAATTCCAAGAACATTCCGAAAGAAAAATATAGCAAAAAAATAAAGAAAGGTAAGGTTTATACGTGAATTAATTCAAATGCAACTTATCGCAAAGAATTGTTGTAGCCACTTCTTGACATTGTAGCTTTAATGCATAGCACCCTAGCTATCATTCTTTATAATTCAGACCATAGTTTCGTGAAGATCCCTACCTAATTAGATAGAAAGTATATATTAGATTTTTGGACGGTCATATTTATAACTTAAGTTAATATTGTATTTGATATATAGGGAATTTTTTTAATTTACTATGGTAAAAACTAACTATGCATCACATGAGGAAAATGAATATTTCGACATTATATACCACTCTTGATGTAATAAACCTAAAGCAGAGGACATTTCATAATTTTGGGTAACGTGCTTAATAAATATTTTGGACCTTAGTAAAGTAGCCAAGGCAAGATTATAACTCGATGCAAAACAATTAATATTTTGGTTGGACCATAGAACATAAATGAACATAAATATGCATGTATTTTGGCTGCTATATATATACACCACTGGCGAATTAATAGAGAAATTAGGTCTGATTGCATGATCCTGTTGGTGCCTGTCCTGCAGGTATATGCTTGAAGATAGTTAGGTCCTTAATTTTTCCACCAAAGACCCTTTGGCCATTCCTAAATCATCAGGATTCAGTGCATCTCATTGGAAGATTTCCTGCACTTACCCACTCTGCACGTCATTCCACTAATTTAATACACTTAACATTTATTTAGTCTTCTTCTTCAAATATTATCACTAGTATTCCAGTCAATAATATATTTGAGTCAAGTCATCAATCAAAATAGTACATTGCTCATAAAAAAAATCAAAATAGTACAATTTAAATAACTGTAATACCTTTAACCCCTTAATTTTTGAACTAACTATCATAAAATCGATTCTTTAGTTCATTAATTTGGAAAATATTTTTTTTTTAATTTCTCTCTTTTGAATCCTGTTAAAAATTGTGTTTAAATAAGTCATAAATGCATGTTATTTATATAAGAATCTATTTCGATTTTTGTTTTAGGATAGTGATTTGTTTTGGTCATCAAGTTTTGTGAGTCATCATGACCATAATTTTACGATTTGGTTCGCTAAACTTTATGTTTTTTTCAAAATTAGCATAATAAGTAAAATAAATAACAAATTAAGTAATAAATAGTTTATATAATAAATAAATTAAAATAATAAATAAACTTAACCAAAATAGTAATAAAAAATATATTTAAAAGCAAGTAAAATCATCAATCAAATAGTCCATATATATACCGTGTTTTGGCTAGATACAAATCATAAAAAAAAAGTATTTGTGATTTTAAAGATAATTTATGGTTTTAGTCTAAATTCTAGAACTTTGTGAATACTATTATGAAACTATGGAATGATTATGTGTTTTTTTAATAAAAAAAATTATAACATAATCTACTATGGAACTTTGTAGTAGTGTGAACTTTGTCACACTACTAGGGTATATATTTTTGCGTTCAAAATCGGGGAGCTAGCTAAGCTTTTACTCCCTACTCCTCCTGTCATTCATCACTCATAATCTACTATCTATCTATTTATACATTGAAAGAAACTCAGAAGGCAATAACTCAGAAACATGGGAGGAAGAAGCTTGGAGGAAACTCCTACTTGGGCCGTGGCCGTTGTTTGCTTCGTTTTGCTCACCATATCTATCGTCATCGACCACATCTTCCATCTCATAGGAAAGGTATCCATGCATAATTCCATCTCTAACTGCTTAATCTTAATTATCAATACTATAACCAATTGTTGCACCATGTATCCTCGAGAAGTGGTTGAAGAAGAAGCACAAAAGAGCACTATATGAGTCACTTGAAAAGATCAAATCAGGTGTGTCAATCTGAACCTTTTCACTTTTTTCTGTCACGATAAAAGGTTAATCACTCAAGTTAACACTGATTTTTAATTGGATTAATAATTGTATGCAGAACTTATGTTATTGGGGTTCATATCGCTGCTTCTAACGGTAGGACAAAGTGTAATATCGAGGATATGTATATCAGAGAAGGTTGCAGGGACATTCCACCCCTGCACTCACAAAACAGACCACACCCGCAGATTACTACCGGAGCTTTTCCGTTCCGATCACAACCAAAATCTACGCCGTATTTTGGCGGCGGGAGGAACTGACAAGTGTGCGGCACAGGTAACTACTATGTCAAATTTTAAGAACTATCAGGGCTGCTGTTTAACAGTTCATATAAAAACTATAATTGTATTTTTTTTGTCTAACTCGTTTAAATTTTTAACCTAACTTTGGCATATCATGTGATTTATATTGTGAAATGTGTAGGGTAAAGTCCCGTTTGTCTCATCAGAGGGCATTCATCAACTCCATATATTTATCTTCGTGCTGGCTGTTTTTCACGTTCTTTACTGCATTCTCACTCTGGCTCTTGGTAGAGCAAAGGTAAAATATGTATGTTTAATTCTTTAACAACTTTTATAACACATCTCTCATTTACTCATTTTGTTGAATAAACCAATGACAGATGAGAAGGTGGAAACGGTGGGAAGAGGAAACAAAAACAGCACAGTATCAATTTTCACACGGTTTGTCTGTCTCTGCACATGCCAATATATAAATATACTCTTTAAATTTCAAAATAAAAAATATTCACGCCCACCTTCTTGTTTTAAACATTTAAGAATTCCCTTGAAAATGTGGTGAATTGAATCCTCACTTCATTATATATTTATTTTAAGTCTTAGCTACCATTAATTAGTAATAAAGATATTGTAATTAAAGTAACAGCATTTTATAACAGTTTGAAAGAAAAGTACTGCATAAACTCACATTTTGTTTACCACAGATCCTGAACGGTTTAGATTTGCGAGGGAGACTTCGTTTGGAAGAAGACACTTGAGTTTCTGGACTCAACACACTATCCTAGTTTGGATTGTATGTGATCTCATGCTTCTGTTTCTTCTTTTTTCTGTCAAACCTTTATGAAATTTCGTGATCATTAACTGTATAGAAGAACTTTTTTTCATCAGACCTATTCAACTGTTTTCTTTGCTTTACCTTATTGGTATGCACAGATTTGTTTCTTCAGGCAGTTTGTACGCTCAGTTCCTAAAGTTGATTACTTGACCTTGAGGCATGGATTTATGATGGTAATCACATTACACCCTTACTAATTTTCTCTATTCCTTTTACTCATATTTGGTTTTCTCTTCTTTTTATTTCTACAATCAAATCATTTTCAATTCAACTGTAAACTATTTCCCCTTTAACATCAACATGCCCAACTATAATTAGTCTGTAATCAACAAATTTTATTCACATCCCTACCAACATAAGTATTTGCAACAAAGTTTATATCACAAACTTAACATGAAACTTATTATGAAATTTATTGAAGTAAACTTTAAAAAAAATATGAAACTGTTACGACTTTGAACGAAGTAGGTGTGAACTCTTTGAACTTGTCTTCTTAATAAAAATATAACTTGAATTTCTTTAGGCGCATTTGGGGCCTCAAAGTCGCCATAAATTCGACTTTAGGCAATATATCAAAAGGTCTTTGGAAGAGGACTTCAAAGTGGTCGTTGAAATCAGGTTTTGTGCTTAATTTGCCCTCACTGTCTTCTTTTCTCTTTTAGATTATCGTAAAAGCAGTAACCATTTTTTGAAATAATGCATGTCAGAATTGATTTACAAAATCATTAACAGTTCTTTCTAATATTTCAGTCCTCCAATCTGGTTCATCACAGTGCTTTTTCTCCTGTTTCACACCCATGGTATGCATCTTATATATAATAACTCACCAAGCTAAATAATATTTTATGATTAAACTTACGTTTCCTTACATAATTTTTGTATATGGACAGGCTGGTACTCTTATCTGTGGCTGCCATTTGCTCCTTTGATAGTAAGCCCATGCAAATTAGGACTTGATTAATAGTTAATGATATTTTATTTTCTGTAATCATGATTAACGGGGTGAAAATGCATGCAGATTGTTCTATTAGTGGGAACGAAGCTGCAAGTGATAATAACGAAGATGGGTCAGAGAATTCAAGAACGAGGAGAGGTTGTAAAGGGCATGCCACTGGTGCAGCCTGGGGATGATCTCTTCTGGTTTAACAAACCTCGACTTATTCTCTACCTCGTCAATTTCGTGCTCTTTCAGGTATGAATGCGTGTACCACTTTTTCAAAGCATGAACATCAATCAAATTCAGATTCTTAATTTTCTCTCATAAAGTGACTAATCCAAGTCTTCTATGCCTCTTTTTCTTGCATGTTCATTGGAACAGAACGCTTTCCAACTTGCCTACTTTTCATGGACTGCGGTCAGTCGTGCTTTTATTTCTGCATACCATTGGAAAGAAATAAAAATTTCACACTAAAATACATAAACTATTCAACAATATATGTAAACATTTCTACATGATCAAGACTTGTGATTTGTGATAGCAATTGTAATAAATGCTAAAAAATTTATTTTTATTTATTAAGATTCCACATCAACTATAAATTAAGATATTTTATAGTATATCTAGCTATGAAGCTCGGACACTCCTCTTAAATGGCGACACTCGTATGACGCCGGTAGGATACATATCCGTCAAGTGTCCAATTCAAAGAGTATTTATTATATTTTTGACAATTATAGTACGGTTCTAACATAATTTTAAAAAGGAAAAATACATTAATTTTCTAAAAATTCAAACTTTATTGTATATATTGTTATTATGATTATAAAAAATAAGAAACAAATCTTTGTGAACCAGTCATGAAAAGAATCTTTCTGCTCCAAAAAAATAATCTGGAACATACTTGTGCACATAAATCTTTATTGTTAATTTAAATAATTCATAATTATATAATATATAGATTTGTGTCCCCGTATCCTACATTTTAGAAATTTTACGTATCTTCGTGTACGTATCAGTGTCCGTGTCAGTGTCCGTGCTACACAGATATTTAGAATCTATTTTAATAACAACAGTTTCTTGTTAAAGTTGTGATATTTTAAAATCCACTTTTTTATACTATCATTCATGAATAAGAGTATCGTGGGTTCTACTGCTGTTAATTATAGTTATATGAATTGTGGACTTTGTTTTACAGGTTCAGTTTGGGATGAAATCCTGTTTTCATTCGCAGACGGAGGATGTGGTGATTAAAATCTCAATGGGGTGTGTTCTGTTTTCTAGATAACACGCTCAAACTAAAACTTTGCTTATATTAATCTGAAGCTAATCATATAAAATTAACGTGGATGATGTGGCAGGGTTTTCGTTCAATTCCTTTGCAGCTACGTAACTCTTCCTCTCTATGCTCTCGTCACACAGGTAGTTTAATTGATATGATCTCATTATATAAAATGCATGCAACGTTTTTGACCTAGAGTTTCTGAAAGGGGATTTAACAATGAATAAAAATTGATTGGTGGTGGGTGAGAACAGATGGGTTCAACCATGAAACCAACCATATTCAACGAAAGAGTAGCCATGGCTCTGAGGAATTGGCACCATGCAGCCAAGAAACACGTCAAGCAACAGAACCGTAGATTACAGTCAAGGCCCACAACCCCCAATCACTCTACATCTCAGGCCCATCTCTTACGCCGCTGCCACAGTGAAATTGACATCTATCCCACTGACTCTGAGGCCCATCATCCCTATGAGATGGATTTGAGCCCATCATCCAAGGTGCATGATCACGAAATGGAAATGGGTCAGTTGGATCATGGCCCACTAGAAAATATGAATGAGTTGAACTCAGCCCTTGCGGGATCAGGTGTGACTCAACACGAGATTAATATTGAACACAGCAAGGAGTTTTCATTTGATAATAGATGATTACAAATTTTATATAGCACTTAGAGATTCACTTTGATTTTATGGTGCGTGTGTATTAAACTATTGTATAAAAGGTCAAAAACACAAAATAACTCAAGAGAGAGATGTGATAATAATGATTGTAGTTGCATCTCACCTTGAGTAAAATTTCCAGGCATTAGATCTTTCATTTATAGTTTTCTACACATGGTTGTAGGAATTCCTCCACTTGAATTTCAAGGTTTTTTTTTACCATGATGAGGTTATTTTTTTTGGTTTTTACCAAAATGGAATCCGTTTAAAAAAAATTACAAATTTAGGCAAGTCGTGCCAATTGACACGACTTCATATGCACAAATCGTCGCAATTAGGCACGACTTCTGTCATATCATACTGAAGTCGTGTCAACTTGGCACGACTTCTGCCCTGTCATACTGAAGTTGTGTCAACGAAATTTATTTATATATATATATTTTATTTTATTTTTAATTTTATTGTTTATATATTGGGTAGTAAATTATGTAATGTTAAAAATTAATTTGATACATAATGTAGCAAATAAGTCAAATCATAAATAACAAAATAATATAAATAAATTATTTTATTTGGATTTGTATAAAGATATTAAAGTATCATGAATGAATTATTATAAAATTCTTGTTTGAAAGCAGGAATAATATGTGAATTTTGTTATTTGAGATTTGTTACCTAAATGCAATTATTTATATTATTTAAATTATATTCATAATATATATATATATATATAAAAGTATTTACAGTTATTTAATCATTTTGAAAATAATTATAATACTTATATTTTTTATATTTTAATATAAATGACATTTAAAAGAATAAACAGATTTCCGAAAAATGTATTATTTGATTTGTGATAAAAATAATTATTAGTTCAGACAAAAAAAATCATAATTTATGATTTGTTTATAATTTTGTTATTTGTGATTTGCTACATTAATCAAATTATTTATATTATTTGACTTATTTAAAATATATATAATTTTTTTTAAATTATTTATGATTTGTGATTTGACTCATTTGCTACATTATGTATCAACTTAATTTTTAACATTATATAACTTACTATCCAATATATAAACAATAAATTTTAAAAAAATAAAAATTATGACGTGGCAGAAGTCGTATCAAGTTGGCACGACTTCAGTATGACAGGTAGAAATCGTGCCAAGTTGGCACGACTTCAGTATGACATGACAGAAGTCGTGCTTAATTAGGACGATTTGTGTATATGAAATCGTGCCGAATTGACACGACTTGTCTAAATTTGTAATTTCTTTTAAACAGACCCCATTTTAGTAAAAACAAAAAAAAATAACCCATGATGGTCAAAAACTCGAATTTCAAAGGGACAAAACTTTTCACAAAAAGAAATAAGAAGAAAAATAAATAAGAAGAAAAAAATGAAGTAATTTTTTTATAAATTAATCCAAAGAGATTTTTTTTATATATATTTTTTAAAATGTTTATATCAGCTAATTCTAACTTATGGAAAAAATCATTTTTAAGTTTTGCTTGTTACTTTTTTTATTTTAAGAAAATATTTATTTTCTATTTTTAAAAAAATGTTTATGGATAAATTTGTCTGTTGTATAAGTGTTTGAATTTCATGGGGAAGTTATATGTTATTTATCATCACAGTTTTATAATAGTTTAACACTAATGACATTCGAGTAATACTCCTAGTTAGACTTGTATAATCTAACATTCATATATAATATTCATTACACCTATATTTACTTATATTTACATTTATCATTATGAAAAATTAAAAAAAAAATCCTCAAAAAATTAAAAATATATTTAAAAAAATTGTTACTCAAGAAATTAAAAACATATTTAAAAAGAATTGTTTCTCAAGAAACTAAAAACATATTTAGCGAGTGTTCTTATTAAGTTGAGACAATTTGTTTAGTACCATGTACTAAATAAATTTGTTTTTTTTTATGTCACCTCAACTTATACAAATTTAAGTCACGAGTATATATTATGGATGGTCCGATAACGACTTGATAGCGAGTAACCTTTTGATAGCGAGTGACCTGATAAAATCAACAAACACTCACTATGATACTATAAATGACTTTGATACCATATTAAGAAGTGAATTTTAAATTTAACTGAACCTTATAAAACCGACTTATAAAATGAGATTTTTGAAGTATAATTTGAGATAATGCCGTTTTGTACAGTTTGATGGACATGTTTGGAGATGAATAATTTATGTTATTGAGATCATCTCAACCACCCAGAATAGATTGGATCTAATATCTATTAAAATATTGTTGTTGAGATCATGTAGGCACTGCTGCTACTTCTTCGTTTCGGAGTTAGCCTTGAATTGGCTTACGAAAACACTTAAAACAAAAGTTGACTTTTCTTTCCTATGATCCTATGAGTACCGTCGTATAATTTTTATAACCATGGTGAATTCATTTTCTGATTCTTTAGGTTCTATGACTTACAAATTAAAAAATCTTAATAGTATTTTTAATATATTAAAAACAAAATAACTTTTTAAACCAACAAAAGATGAACTGTAAATCCGATTTTAATTTATGAAGTCCTAAAATTAATTTCACATATGCTTTAAGATAATTTTTTAAAATATTAAAACTCGCTAAAAGAAAATATCCATTCTTAGAACATAGCAATAATTATTTTTCCCTTCTAAAAGTATCTATGATATCCATTAAATAAATTTAGTTTAAGATACACATTATTTTAAAATATAAGTAAATATAACCTATAAGATTCCTTGATTATAAATATCTAGTTAATCTTAAATTTTAAAGAAAGGAATAAAATATAAAAGAATTAAATTGTGGAAATTTTATGAAATACATTTCTGTGTGTGTGCATATTTATACACATGTTTGTCGCATCAACTACCAAATCTACCCAATTTAATAATTTTTTAATCCATCTCTTTAATACTCTAGAATAAAAGATTCATTAATACATACATACAAATAGTTAAAAAAAAAATAGTATAATTTATTCTATCTATCTTGCTACAAAGACTAAATTTCTTATTAAAGCTAAGATGAAATGATTATGATATTTTAACCCACAAAAATCCCAATTTTGATGAGACCCATCTAATTTCACTATTGTAACCCTAACTCTTTCTTATTTTTTCTTCTCTCCACAAATTTCATTTTTCCCAATTTCTCTGCTTCCTTCTTCATCCTTGTTTTTGCTACATGGCCAGAGGTTCCTCTCAGTCTCAGTCCTCCACTTCAACGGCCGCGCGGCCAGGAATCGCGGCTCCCCGCGGCTCTGCTGCTGCCACCGCCGGCATGCGCCGTCGCCGTCTTGCCGGTGGAAACAGCTCCACCAGCGCCAGTGTCGGCGGCGGCGGCGGAGGCGGCAACATGCTGAGGTTCTACACGGACGACGCTCCGGGGCTGAAGATTTCGCCGACGGTGGTGCTGGTGATGAGCCTCTGCTTCATCGGCTTCGTCACCGCTCTCCATGTCTTCGGCAAACTCTACCGCTCCAAATCCGGCGGCGCCGCTTGATCCCACGATCCTCTTTTGGATCTGTGGTTCTGATCCACGCTCTCGTTGGTTTATTTCGGCTTTTCATTCACATTTGCAATTTCAGTATTTTGTTCTTGTGAAGTCAAATCTCTTACTGTGCCCTTAAACATCGATCTATGTCGTTTCTTTATTTAATCATGTATACCAGTTAGTTTCGTTGTTATCAACTCTAGTTTGCTTTCGTTTTTTTCCATCTGAATACGAATTGAGATATTTTCCTGCAGAAATGATTTCAAGAACTCACGTTTAAACTGAATCAATCTCGCGATTATTGAAGTTAAACAGGTGGAGTTGATGTTTTCTACCATTGTTTGGTGGTAGGGAGAAAATGCATGTTCCAGGTCCCAATCCAATTGTGTTTCCCAATTTCTTCTTTTTGAAGAAGTTAGGTTTTTTGTTGAAAACAAATCCAAATTTAGAAAGACATATATTTGATGTTTCTCATAGACTAAAACACTGATGATTGCCGGAAGACTCAATCTAACTGAACAATGTAAATTAATTCATTTATTTTAATTTAGGTGAAATTCAATATTTTTTTTCAAATATTAAATATTATAGTCTATTTAAATAATTATTCAAAAAAATTAAATTTTGAATTTAATAAAAAAATCAAAATCTAAAGTTAATAAATCTGAGATTTTTTTTTCTGATTGAAAATGATAGAAAAATAAGAAATTTAATTTTTTATTTGCATTTTTTTATTTTCTTAAAACTAAATAAGGAATAGATACGTTAAACAACTCAATAACACTCTTAATTTGAAACAAGATAATTGTTTTAAAATGTTTTAACCGATAAATTTAATAAGCATGAAAAACATCGACACAATTAAAAATGAAGCAATAACTTTGACCTACATTGTTTTGGTAGGTAATTCAATTAACTAACTTCATTTATATTATTTGATGAGGATTTTATAAATTTGATTGAACAAATTTTCCTAAATAATTAGCATAAAGAGTGGTTTATTAATAATGAGGTAACGTTAACTATAATGAGGCGAAATTGGGAATAGAAAGGCATGCATGCATTGGCATTGGTAATGAAGGGTTGTGGCAGCGAATTGTGCGTTGAACGGCTGGTTTGCGTTTGAGATGGAACAGTGGAGAGTAACAAAAAAGAAGCACTTTGACAACTTTCTCTCTCCCCAAATCGTCTCCATCGCCACTCCTTATTTTGCAGACTTTCCCTCACAAATTATCAACCTGAGGAGAAACCAGAGCAACGGTAACAATGTCCGTGATCGACATTCTCTTCCGCGTCGATACCATTTGCCACAAATATGACAAATACGACATCGACAAGCAGCGCGAGCTCAACGCCTATGGCGACGACATATTTGCTCGCCTCTATGCGGCTGTCGAATCCAGCATTCAAACCGCTCTCAATGTTCCATTCTCTTCCCTTCCCTTTTCTTGTTCTTCTCTCTTTTCTTTCCGCATTGCTTTTCTTGGAATTGACGTTACGCGCCTGTTTGTTTCAATGCAGAAATCGGAGGCTGCTGCCGCGGAGACCAACAGGGCCGTTTCTGCTTCTTTGAATGCGGAGGTTCGTCGAACCAAGGGTAGACTCATGGACGAGATTCCTAAACTGCGCAAATTGGTGAATAAGAAGGTCCACAAAGCTTCCTTCACAACCTATTCATCAGCTTTAACGTTTCTCTGTTTTGCTTTTTCACCTTTTAAGTGAACTTTTATTAGCATTTAACAAAAGACTTGTTTTTCTATCATCAAGTCAACAGGGGAGGTAATTATGGAATATGCCTGGGTAAAGTATGATTAACAGACTGAAAATCAATTCTAACTGATCATGGTTTAAAGAAAAATACCATATTGACATTTTTTTATGGCCTTGGGAATAGCCAACCTAATGGCCCGGTGGAGGGAGATTTGAGTAGTTTCATCAAAATCTTTATTTAGTTATTGTACACCAAATAAAGAATGAAGGATTAGGAATGACTTGTTAGACAAGTTACACAAAATTCTTCAGAAGGGATGAAGATGTGGACGAGACACAGATGATTGTGATCATGAATTTGAATAATTTGTCTGGTAGAGGGCTTAACAAGCTTAAGAAACAAGTTCCATTCTTTTGAGTTTTGATTTCACTAGAGTCTCTTTGTCACTGGTTGAGGGTTGGCTGAGGATCAAGATATTGGCTACAGAAATCTTTCGAATGTGCTTAATGGCCCACCTTCTATTGGTGTTTGTTTCACCGAGGAATCGATGATTAAAAATAAAAATAAAAACTAGGGTGCAAATAAAAGTAACTGCTATTTAATAATATTTTCGAAAGAGGGAGGTATTAATATACTTCAGTTTGCTTTGTGTCTTGGGTCTATGCTATCTTCAAGTAGTAATAATGGAAGCAAGGTTTTGGATGCATATAAAAATCTAATACTAACATTAACAGGTTAAAGGTCTCACAAAAGAGGATATGGCCATTCGTCAGGATCTTGTTCTGGCATTGCCCGAGAGAATCCAAGCAATACCAGATGGTATTTCTGGTATTCAAACTGCAGGATGGAATGAGACCTCAACTCAGCCACATATCAAGTTTGACTCATCAGGTGATCGGCATTACTAATATTGAATGCATTTACCATCAGCAGCATTTGAATTAATTGTTAATCGCGATTGTCACTTTCATTCCCAACCTCAGAGGGACAACTTGATGGTGAATATTTCCAACAAAGTGAAGAATCCAGTCAGTTCCGACAAGAGTATGAGATGCGCAGGATGAAACAGGTATGCAAAATTTCTTCAGTATTCCAATTACCTTGTTGTCTACGTTAATTGCTAAATTAGGAACTGCCTGACGTTTATAATCATTTCATTATATGGTATTTGTCACGGGTTGATCTATAGTCTTGTTGAGTCAAATTTTTATTTGTACAGGATGAAGGACTTGATATCATATCGGAGGGATTGGATACCTTGAAGGATCTGGCCCGTGATATGAATGAGGTTTGTTCTGTTATGCATCTAGCTCTGTTTGGGAATTTTGTTGAAAGATGTGGGTTTTAAGAGGGTAATTTTTTTCTCATATTTCCCCCCAACTATGTTCAGGAATTGGATCGGCAAGTTCCACTAATGGATGAAATTGACAATAAGGTAAAATAGATATTTATTCAGTCTTGTTTTTCTCAGAATGATGTTGTCATGAATGCATATAAAGTGCGGCCTGATTATACAGGTGGATAAGGCAACAGCTGAAGTGAGAAACACTAACGTGAGGCTGAAGAAAACTCTCAACGAGGTAATTGACATGATTAATTGCACTCTCCTTTCTGTGAAATTTTTTTCAAAATACAAGTTTCAATTATCTTGCAATTTTTGTTTCCTCTCCAGATAAGGTCTAGTCGAAACTTCATCATTGACATCATTCTACTCTGTGTTCTTCTGGGAATCGTTATGTATTTATACAAGTAAGCTGCAATTGTGTTCATCATAACAAAACTAGCCAAGAGTGTTTATTAATTTCTTTAATTATGCTAATTCTGTACTCCTTCGTCTCCTCGCTAACACAATATCCTGTCTTTATTTCAGTGCTCTGAGGTGACTTGATGTTGAATTCTCTCCCTTGTTGTACTGGTGTCCGGTTGTAACATGGTATTACATCCTTGCGCTATCTGAGGGCTGTCACTGTAATTTTCCAACACTGCATCATGTTTCACCTGCTGGAGAATGGCAACATATATTTTACCAATGTGCTTTGTAATTCTGTGATGTATCAATGGCCACTTTAATATATCATCACTCTTTTCTACAAGTCTTGCCTACTAATTCTATTGGCATGTAAGTTTCTGCATACTAGTTAAAAGATTGATGTTTGGGGCACATCTGTCTTCTAACGCCATTCTTTCATAACCTCTCATAAAACAACTTGTATTATTAAATATTACCTCAATTACCATCTATGTTAAATCAGTGACTGAAACAAATGGTGCAAATTGTACTGCAAAAGAATTCTGAATGCATATAAACATTTACGTGAAGTTCATAATGATTTATGCTGGTTCAACGCTGAAGTGTTCATAATGGAAGAGGTTAGATTCCGATAACAAATAGGCTCAGAGCATCTCTAATGAAGAGGTCTTCATATAAAAAAATTAATTATAATAGTAGTAAAAATTAAAGTAGAAATAAAAAATTATAAAATGTGAATTTTATAAAATTTTAACATTAGAGTAAAACATGCAAAACAAAATTAAAAATGATAAATTACTCTTAAACAAGTAAAATAAAAACTCCTGAGAAGGTATTATAATACGCAGAAGCATGTAGATGTTCTTTACATGTGAACTTTAAATAAGAAGCAACTCCTGTAGGTTGGATAGATACAAATGGTTTCTACATGCTATGATTACTAGGGTAGGATATAGTACTAGTTGAACTGACACAGGTCACGCTCAAGAAGCTAATTGGCTGGGGCATTATTTACATTGTTTCCAAGGAATTTTATGAATACAAGGAAACTTCTATACTGCCCCATGTTAGCCATGCATAAAGAAATAGATCAATCATTCGCTTGAATATTGCGGGCTATCATCTTTCCGGTTACACCTACGTCATAAGTTGCATAGTCCACACCTGTGAAGTAAAAGAACTTTGACTGTCTTATAAATTATAATAAGAACTTTCATCACTGAGGGTACCTTCCTGTAAAGACTAAATCGTTAAGCTCTTGAAAATTGATGCCAGTGTCAGGTAGGTTCTCACTGAAAATGTCATCTTGAGACTGGTTTTGGTTATAACAGTTCAATTCTCTACTGGCCAACACCCTGCTAGGTGATTCATCCATTTTGTTCTCAGACTTCCTGTTAAAAGAAATGAGATTTCCCTCCTGTTCATCTTCATTAGATTTTCTTGCCAGTGGGTTGAAGTAACTGTCCAAAGAAGGAAAAGTCATCTGAGAATTCACTTTAGTGAAACCATCTTCAAAAACTGAAACTAGATTGGTGCCTTTGCAGCCCTTAAAGCTCATATTTGGCATGTTTTCAGTGGGAGATACAGGTGCACCAACAAGAATAGAGGCTATGATCTGATAGTCTTTGTATTGATAATCAGTGATCATGTCAGTCCGACAGTTCATGTTTGTTGGATATTCTTCACTCCTCGGTAGTTTTGCAGAAAGGTTTAGTTCACTAGGATTCTCTTGATTTTCACATGATATCTTCGAAGAGTAGCCTTTATGTCGAACCCGGCACAGTACCCAGTCATCCAACTGTGACAGCAAGAGACATGCTTATCATTATTGCATCAAGTTCATGTACTAAGAATAAGGGATCACAGTTTCAGAAGCATGTTTGAAAATAGTGTGAATAGACCTCGCAAGTTGTCTAGTACAAAAATAATCCTAGATATCTTTTTCTTTGGTTTAAAATGATTGGTGTGTCCACCATTAATATATAGCCTTTTAATAATCCATAAATCTAATTTACTTGCATAAAACCGAAGTCTAAATTCGTACCCTTGAGAAGTTGCCCGTTTCATACGGTTCATCAATGGAATCTATATGCTGTTCAATTGACTTTGTTACGAGGTTTTAGCAGAATGGTTGAAGTTTATTTATTTATGTAAAAAATTAAAGAACTATTCATTCTTACATTAGTTTAATATCAACTTCAAATTGGGAGTGATATTTTTAATGATGAATTTTTTATCTCCCTTTTCATAGGGACATCAGACCACCCTTTTAGCAGGACAAAACAAGTATTTAATTGGTTGAAAGATTCGAGCAGACATTGTTTTTATTTAGACTGTAATGCACTGCATTTCTTATTTCAACACTTTTAAGTTCGTAGTAATCATGTGTTTGATGAGTTGGTTTATAACCTGCAGCTAGAAAATATGAAACCAAATGGAATGGCTAGTTTGTGTGGTTCAAGATCCTGTTTGAAAGCAATTCTGCTATAAATATCCTGTTATCCTAAACTGGTTATTTTCTTCCATGGAAGCAAAATGTTTGTTTACAAGAACACTTACCCGCATGGAGCCTTTTAGCCTGGAGGATTTGGTGATTGTGTCAATCAATCTATATTCATTCATGATCCAATCTGTCTTAGATCCCTTAGGAGGTCGACCTGAATAAAACACCAGAGCTTTCTTCACTCCTATGCGCTTTGATCCACTAGAAGAAAGAATTGGCTTGTCCGTTCCTGTTGCCTTCCAGTATCCTGAGGCTGCTGCCCTGTTTGGCCTCAATCCATTTGGGTACTTTCTGTCTCTTGGGCTAAAGAAATACCACTCTTCTTCTCCAAACAAAGACTTATCTGCAAATTCACAACAAAAACAAAAACAGGATTCATTTTTCTCAACTGCATTCATGAACATGACTCAGGAGGTGTCTCAATAAACTTTTTTCAGAAACATTTATAAGAGAAGAAAATAAAATAAAAAATCTCATAAGCTAAAACAAGTTTTCTCATCTCATCTTATGCACCTATGCACAAGTTATTTTCTTATGAAGAAGTTAGTTTGAGCATAAGTTTAACAAATGAAGAAAGTTCTTAAAATTTTCATTGTATTTTCTTCTCTTTGAAAGCATTTCAGAGAAGTTTATCTAATCCCTTGGTAAACAGAAGGAGTGAGTGCATGGCGAAGGACACACTGGGTAGCTCCCACGGGTTATACTTGTAGAGATCTATTTCAGCTATAATAGATGCTGGAAGTGGACGTGAACTGATTTTGTTTTGCAAGTAATGAACTATGAGTTCTTCATCAGAAGGGTGGAATCTGAAGCCAGGTGGGAAAGAGTAACCCGAGTTCAGTTGATCTCCCTCCATCAAAGAATACTTTTCTCTTAACAAAAGAGAGAGAGAGAGACCAATGGAATCAACAAGTGCCGATAATACCAATTTGGCTCGGTTTAAATAAAAGAGTAAAGTGTTATCTACTTATCCGCAGTATATATAATATGTCTCTAGTCCCATGCAGATATTACCAACATTGTGGAGAAGATACTAGGGACAGGAACCAATTAGTTGCAAGTAAAGTTTGAGAGAAGAAGACAGAGAAACCCATCAATTTGGCTTTACTCAATGATTTGACCTTCACCTACGTACTAGATAGCAACTTGCCCATGATAGATAAAGTACAATCTGCTTAACACCTCATCACCACAATGCATAATTCTGCTATAAATTGAGCATTGCACAAACTTAAAACTGAGATATAAAATTAATTTTGTGACATAATAAGTTAGTGTCACTTTCTCAACCTTATTGTAGACGGGACTCTTGTGCAAAAAGAAAAATGTATCCAAAATGAAGCAGATTAACAGGTTAAGATAAGTTGCTTGTTTGATTGAATTACACAATGCAGACGACAAATTTAAATAGCCTCTGATACTGACTCTCTGATAATCATAGCAAATAATAACTCCCTCCCTCCACTAAAAAATAAAAAATCTCAGGGTACCTAAGGGCTTTTGTTTTTCTCACTGTTTGTTTGGCTAAGTTACAGAACCCTCTTCAACACTAAACAACTATGTAGTATTTAAACTTAAGGCTATGGTGAGTCTGATTGCATAGGTTTCTGCGCTGAGTTTGTGTCCTTGGAGAACTTCGCGAGTTGTCTTATTACAGAGACATAATAAAGCTTCTTCAAATGTCAAGTCTTCCAATGCCTTGAAACTTCCTCATTTCAATATTAACCTTGTCCTCATTTCTTGTCCTTTTTTTCCCATTTCCAAGCAGTGAAACATAAACCAAGTTTAGTGGGAACTTCATCAACGCATGAGCTTCCCACATTATTATTTTTTTCATTATTCAAATGCTAGCAAATTAAGAAATGGAAAATAGTCGTGCTGAACTAGAATCTCGTTAACAAAAATAGACCTAATCAAAAGCAACAGGGAAAACATTACCTTAATTCAAACATTGCACTAGCATTTTGGTCGCAAACAAACCGATGATACCCAGGTTTTTCAATTTGTTCGTCACCAGCGAAAGCAGCTTTTGATTTGGAAACTACCTGGCATAAGTTGTAAATAATCAAAATTCTGGTTCACGTTGACACAAAAAAACTTAGTTCCAATCGAGTTTCTTCGTCATCTTTTGTCCATTAAGACCTCGAATCCAAGGATGGTTATTTCATGCGTCCATCACTAAGTTATTTTAGTAGCCAAACATTTTTTTTACTCTGCAGTGACCTGCTCATACCTCACTTCATGCTTTGTAGGTTTCATTTTAATGATTCAAAGTATCTACTCTAATGGCATAAGATATATGCTTCTCAAATCACTCACTTGGTTAAATATAAAATTATCATTCTTGAAATTATAAGAATCGATCAAATTAACTATTAGAGATTTTTCTACAGAGATACATTAGAAAATTTACCACCAATAAATCAAGAAAAAACCATATAAGATACAATAACATATTGGTAGTGAATCTCTCCTGTGTATCTTCTAAAAGAATTTCAACAGTGGTATCATAAATAATGATATTGGTGAACGGCTGGAATAAAGACAATTTAAACACAGTTAGATAATTCTCTTTAACATTTTATCTAACCTTTCTAACAATACATAACACTACGAAGAGACTAAATTCAAGGATTATTTTTTCATTTTTTTCAATTTCAAAGTTAATTTTAACTCTTCATGACAATATCAAAATGTAAATTGTCTATTAACTCAATATATCGCTAAAAACATAAACTCTTATATGTATAGAAGATATCAGGTTATTCTTAGTCTTTATCATTAATTTATTTTAATCTAAAACCTAAAAGTAAGTTACTAAATCATTAATTAAGATAAAGGAAAGATGAGAAAGAAGAGTTATTCCTAATGTGTGAGAGTGATGTTTATAGGTTTTGTAAAAATAAATATATTAATGGGTTATTGCTTTCTACATCTTTATAATTTCCTTCCACACCTCCCATCATAGTGGAACAAAAAAAATAAAAATTTTACTAATAAAATGTAATCTAATATACAGTTAAGTCAATAGACTTTTTTAGGTAGAATCCAAATTTTTGGGTTTAGGTTATAATTTTCTTTTGGCAAAGAATTCTACACGTTAATAATGATAGAATATTAATTTATTTATGTTATTTCACCCATTTTAATGTGAAAAGCATCTAGATTGAGCTTTAGGCCATAAACCCAATTGAAAATTGGAGGAAAATTGAGGTTACACCCAAATTTCTCTATTTCCAATTTTCGTTACATTTCTCTGAAATCATTATTTATCATATATGGCCAAAGAAAAAGAAAAAGTGTCATAACTTTTTGCAAGCTTCTTTTCAAATTTTTCCTGGGAACCCATGTTCTTGTGTCCCCACTCATTGTCAACTACACCCTGCACAAAAGCAATCTTAATCGTAAAATGATCGTTTCATTCCAAATCTTAACAATTTCTTTTTTAAAATGCAAATATGGTTACCTTTGAGTGGACAAAAGATGGGGAAATTTGTTATCTTTTTTTTATTGTATTCTTTTCCCAAAATTATTGAAGCCCCTTGCTATTGATATATGTTCATTCTAAGCAATAATGATATTTAAGTATTTTGTTAAAGTTGTGTGTTTACCTAAATCATTTAAGGAAAGTAAGGAGGAGAATCTTAATTCATGAAATCTAAAAATTCTCAACGGGTTCTTTTAAAAAAAATTCTTTTATTTTTCCAAAACATTTTTTCCAAATATAATAGAATACTCCTATCTTCCAAAAGATATTCAAATCTCAAAAGTTCCAACTTTTTTTTATTGAGTTCTAATAACAATTTTGAAAGAAAATACGTTTAAATTGATCACGTTATAATTAGTCGGATCTCCTATTTAAAAGTAATGTAACTTATTTAAAGAGTTGATTTTAGTCGGATCTCCTATTTAAAAGTAATGTAACTTATTTAAAGAGTTGATTATAGAGTATATTAATAACAAACATATAGATTTAATAAAATTATCTAAAATCTTAGTCAAAATTAAAGGAGAAAAATACATAACTTTAAGGATTGGATAATATTAGTTAAGTTTCAGGGGATAATAGAACAATTAACTAGGACTTATAACATACACTGGTTACTATGAACAAACACACAAACTTTTGGATACTTTAGCTAGAAACTGTATAAATCAAACTAAGGTATTTTTTGCTAAAATATTTTGGCGTCATTTGTGAGAGACGTTAAAATTGGTTCCATACGGTAAAAAACCATATTACCCCTAATCTCACATGAGAAGCCCTTAACCTCAAGCCCCAAAAGAAGAAGATTTCACATCCTTACATCACATAATATAGGTAGTTGATGAATTAAGAAAACAGGCTGAGATGAAACAACAACGAGCATATGAGCCTTATAGACCCCATTAAAAATTCCATCAAGGAGTTCCTCAAGAGCAAATAGCTTGGACAAATTAAGGTACCTCTTTCGTCATAAATTAACTTATTATAATGAGCACATTTTGTCAACTTAACAAACTCTTAGTGCCTGTTTGGATCAGGGGGTAAACTGTTCCTGCGGACGGAAATGAAGGTGCACCCCCTGTTTGGATTTGGGGATGAAGGAGGATGAGGGAGCGGAGGAGTGGGTGAGGGGAAGGTTCTTCTCTCAAGTGCAGAGAAATAAGTGAGAGAGGAGAGAAAGCCAATTAGGATGTTTGCAATTACGCATGTGCCCCCATATTTTTATAAAATATGCTATAAATTAATTACATCTAATTTTGTATCTATTTTTTTAACTATCCCATGCACGTATAATAAATCATAAAAAAAAATAACTAAAATTGTAAAAAAGTTTATATATTAATAAAAAAATAACTATATTAATAATATAAATATTAAAATAACAATAATATTTAAAATAAATTTTTTAAATAATGATAATAAATATTAATTAAAATCATTTCAGTTATTTTAATTTTATTTCAAATAAACTGTACACACC
>Ga0123342_1002710_pt1 | contig 29122 bp, 18 predicted proteins | sample Turbeawhitnodule_FD_89960 | JGI IMG/M metagenome (GOLD analysis project Ga0123342, IMG submission 89960) | Root nodule microbial communities of legume samples collected from Mexico - Turtle bean Mexico white nodule | ecosystem: Host-associated > Plants > Roots > Nodule | place: Mexico: Nepantla... | reverse complement strand
TTTTAAAACAAAGTTGTTTGTTGCATAATCTTAACAAACTATTAATTGCATTTAAAGATTGGTCAAAGCATTAAAAACTGGAGCGTAAACAGTTAGAAAATCATTTATTGCTCAGTCAAAGCACAAAACAATTTTCTGTTATGGTCCCAAAACAAACAATCGGTTGTTTCCACGAATCAATCGGTTGTTTCCACGAATCAATCGGTTGTTTTTGGTTTGACAGCAAGTCAACCATCAAAAACAGTTTTCAACCTTTCTAAAAACACCTAAGTATAAAACAATCGGTTGTTTCGACAAAACAACAGGTTATTTTTCACTTAGTTTGAAAAACACTTTTCAATTAAAAGGTTTGAGAATTCTTATGCTTTGGATTCAATCAAGAGTGGGTATATACAATTAATCTACCCCAGGTCCTATTTAAAGACAGCTCAACAACAACAAGCACATTCAGCCTTTCATCAACCTTCAAAGGGTTTGGATTCTTCAAAGCTTGAACACACTTGATTCAACAGTTCTAACAACTTGTTGGAAATTATCACAGGCAACCTCTGCTTATTATCTAGATACACATATTTCAAATGATTTGGTAGAGGTTTCAATTCCAAGGACAATTGCTTTTTTGGCATATAACTCACTGCATGTTTCTCATGGTTAGAAAAAATAAATTATCAGACATTATAAGGGTAGAAGAAACTGGTGATAATGTGATGGTAGATAATGGTATAATAGACGACAGTGATGGTATTGACACTGGTTGTGGGACATATGATAGTAGGTTATTAGATGATGAATGTGGGGCAGATGAAAAAGGTAATGGGATGACACACGATGATGGTGGTACTTGATGTGAGTTGGTTTTAGAGGTTTTTACTTGGATTATGATTTTTTATTAACAAGATATGGTGAAACTCAGTGAAGATTGCCATTGGACACGAACATAACCAAGTGGTTAAGTAAGTGTGAAGGTTCTCTTCAACAGAGAAAAAGAAAAAACACATATATTATGATGATGATTTTGGAACAATTAATAAGATAAACAAGAAAGGATAAACCAAGTGAAAATATAAGAGAATGGAAACAAAATAAATGAATAATAATGGTGGTAAAGAATAACAAATAACGGAAAAGAGAAAAGAGATGAAGAAGCTTATGGAGTGGAGAGAATGGGAGTAAATCACGCCACTTGGAGGAGGAAGTTCCAAGATGAGTGAGGATGAGAGTGCCACTTGCAGCCATCTTTGCCAAGATAAGACTCAAAGAATTTTAGAGACATTCAAGACTCACTCAAGCAAAGTTTCTTTACTGTTCATTCAATGTGTTTTTACAAGAGGATAGACACCTTATTTATAGATACAAGTGCCTTGGTGAGCAATAAAGGCAGGGGCAGCAATTATGAGCACATTCTAGAGACTAGGTCAATCCAAGGGTGTTGCACAAGTGGAGGATTCCTTCTAGAAACTAGGTTAAAAGTGAGCACATAGAAGAAAGGGGCGGTACATGGGGACCATTTCTAGAAGCTATGTCAAAATGTTGGCTTTGGCACAAGCCCAATTTATGTTAATTAAACCCTAATTTACTTAAATAAAAGTAGGGAAAATAGCTGGTGTTGAGGTCCAATTATGTGGGCTTTGCTCCTGGTAATCCTCTGAGGTATAAGAGGCTTTGAGTCACTGTCTATGAACTGAGTCTGACCTAGCTTCAGGTCTTGTGTCATGCTTTTGGTCATCCTTCTGAAAGGTTGGACTAGCTCAGTGGGTGCTCTGTCAATCAGGGTCTCATCATGTTTCCCGGGTTGGAGAGAATTGGTCCACAAATTTTAAACACCTGTAGAGAAAGAAGTTAGATTGCTGACATTAAAATAATTACTCCTTAAATATGTGTTAGATAGATCAAACACATAAGCATTATCATTGATCATTTTAATGATCTAAAAGGGATCGTCCCCGCGGGGAAGGAGTCTAGATTTCTTTTGAGTAGGAAAATGATCCTTTCCCAAATGAAGCCATACGTAGTCCCCAGGTTCAAAGATCATTTCTTTGCGCCCCTTATTTGCATGTTGAGCATACTCTCATACCTTCCTTTTATTTGTCAATTGACGTGTTGATGCAAGTGTTTAATAAATGTAGCTTTTTCAAAACCATTTTTGCACAAAACCTCATCAAGTACAGGGATAGGAAGTAGGTCAAGAGGTGTAACGAGATTGAACCCATACACAACCTCAAAAGGGGTGTAAGATGTAGTAGAATTAACGATCCTACTAAAAGCAAACTCAATATGAGGAAGTAAGTCCTCCCACACCATAAGATTCTCAAAAATAAGGCATCTCAACATTAGTGACAAAGTTCTATTGACCACTTTTGTTTGTCCATCTATCTGGGGATGACAAGTAGTAGAAAACATCAAATTAGTGCCCAGTTTGCCCCACAACGTTTTTTTAGAAGTGACTCAAGAACTTAGAGTCTCTGTCAGATACTATACTTCTAGGAAGCCCATATAATCTAACAACTTCCTTAACGAAGTGATTGACAATATTACAAGCATCATCTACTTTGTGGCATGGAATGAAATGGGTCATTTTGGAAAAACGATCCACTACCACAAAGATAGAATCCATACCCTTGGATGTCTTGGGAAGCCCTAGAATGAAATCCATAAAAATGTCTACCCAAGCCATGTCAGGGATGGGCAGGGGGGTATATAAACCATGGAGTTGAACCCTAGACTTAGCTTTCCTACATATTATGCATTTATCACATAAATTGTGTACAAATTTTCGTATGTTGGACCAAAAGAATTATTCATGCAAGGTATCTAAGGTTTTTTGCTACCCCAAAATGTCCCATTAAACCACCCTCACGTGCCTCCTTAACAAGAGATTGTCTCAAAGTCCCTTGGGGCACACAAAGTCTTTTTCCTTTAAAAAGAAATCCTTCATGGATGAAAAGTCTTTGTAGGCTCCTTTTGAGCACCTTGCAAGATTTGAGAAAAATCAAGGTCATCTTTGTAAATTTCCTTGATGTGATCAAAACCCAAATATTGAGTGTTTAAGAAATTGAGCAAGGTATGTCTTCTAGAAAGAGCATCCACACCACATTTGACTTCCCTTGCTTATGTTTGATCACATAGGGAAATTTGTCAATAAACTCTACCCATTTAACATGTCTCTTATTAAGTTTTTTGTGGCTTTTTAAATATTTAAGAGATTCTTGATCATTGTGTATCACAAACTCTTTGGGAAAAAGATAATGCTGCTAGTTTTGCAATGCCCTAACAAAAGCATAAAGCTCTTTGTCATAGGTGGAGTAATTGAGGTGACTACCTTTTAATTTCTCACTAAACTCAGCTATAGGGTGCACCTCTTGAAGAAGGACAACCCCAATGCCTATATTAGAGGCATCACACTCAATCTCAAATGACTTAGCAAAGTTTGGGTAGTGTTAAGATGAGAGCTTTGGTCAATTTATCTTTCAAAGTTTCAAAAGCTTTAGCTTGTTCTTGGTCCCATCTAAATATTATATCTTTCTTTACTATCTAATTGAGAGGTGCAGTAATAGTACATAAATCTTTCAAAAATCTTCTATAGAAACTGGCTAACCCATGAAAACTTCTCACTTCACTAACATTTGTGGGTGTAAGCCAATTCCTAATTGTTGCTACCTTTTTTATGTGAGTTGATTTTAAGATTACACATTTTATGGGTTGCACTTTGTTTATGGTTTTGATTTTAAGCAGAATATGGTGAGAAACCCAAAGAAGATTCCCACTGGATACGAACTTAACCAATTTAAAAGTGGTTAAGTAAGTGTGAAGGTTCACTTCTAGAGGGCAAAGAGAAAACACAATTATATGGTGATGAAGATGATGATGTGCGAAAATAAAGAACATATAAGATGGAAGGAAAAAAAGATAAAAACCGAATGGCAAAGAGTAACACAAGAGCATAAAAAGGGAATGGAAAGTGACACAAATAAGAAAGGAAAAATATGAAGGGATGAAGAAAGCTTATGGAGAAGGAGCAAGGAATCACGCCACTTTGAATGGTGGATGGTTCCAAGATGAGTGGTGAGGAGCCACCACTTGAGGTGCACTATTCTCAAGATGAGACCCAAAATAATTTAGGAGACAAAGCTCACTAATCACTCAAGCAGAGTTTCTCTTCTTAATTCAAATTCAAGTGTAAAAATACATGAGGCAAGACACCCTTTATATAGGAGAGAGTGACTTAGGGAGCAAGAGTGAGAGGGGTATGAGTGTCATTTGTGAGAAACCTTCTAGAAGGTAGGTTAAAGAAACCCTAAACCTAGGTGCAAATGTCATGAAAGGTAGGCTTGACACATGCCCAAATTACTAAGCACACGTTACTCAAATTACTGAGCACACTCTACTCTAGCTTATCCTTCTATTTGAACCCCCAAAGTGAGCCTAATTTATTTACATAAACTTGTCTTTTAAAAAGACTAGAAGAAAGAACATTTGATGCTCTAGCCTATGTCCAGTTCTTCTTCTGCTGAGGTCCTTCTGAAGTTTGGTGGGGCCTTGTCTTGGATGTTGAGATGATTGACTTAATTGTGAAGTGTCTATTGTGTCCTTAGTCATCTGTTTGTCGAGATGGTTTGTATCATTTTTGTTCGTCAACGTGTACTTACTTAGAGCTAACTACAAACCCTAAGAACTCATGGTCTATGGCAAAGACACATTTTTCAGGATTAGCATACAACAAGTCTTTTGTAAGGGTTTTTAGTACCTTCCTAACATGCATTTTATGGTCTTCTATGTTCAAACTATATATGAGGATATCATCAAAATAGACCACTACAAACTTGCCTATAAAAGGTCTTAAGACATGATGCATAAGTCGCATGAAGATGCTCAGAGCATTCGTTAAGCCAAAAGGCATGACTAACCATTCATACAATCCAAATTTGGTCTTCAAAGCGGTTTTCCATTCATCTCCAAATTTAATCCGAATTTGATTATATCTTCTCTAAAAATCAATTTTGGTGAAAACTTGAGACCCATGTAACTCATCTAACAAGTCATTTAATCTAGGGATGAGATGCTTATACTTAATGGTTATGTTGTTAATGGCACGACAGTTTGTACACATTCTCCAACTCCCATCCTTTTTAGGGACAAGAATGACCACTATAGCACAAGGACTCATGTTGTCTTGGACCTAACCCTTTTTTAATCTCCTTGGTCTCATCCGGATTGGTTCTATATACAGGTCTATTTAGTAAAGAAGCTTCAGGAATAAAATCAATTTAATGTTCAATTCCTCTTAAAGGGGGTAAACCTTTAGGAGGGTCTTGGAACACATTATGGAATTATTTTAACAAAGACTATAAACATTTAGAACTATTTAGAGAAGAATCTAAATTTAAACATTTTTTTAGATAAGCTATAAATATTTCCTTATGAGCCATCATACCTTTTTGACTTCCTTGGGAGAGATGAGAAGGCTCATTTTGATAACATTATGTTTCTCTCCTTTCTTTTCATTTTCTCTCTTGTGTTTCATTTTTATTTGGTCTTTATTTACCACTTTTGGAGAGAGAGATTTTAGTATGACCTTATGCCTTTGGAAGTGAAAAGAGATTTTATTAGTAAGGCCATCATATAAAATTTTCCTATCATATTGCCAATGCCTTCCTAAGAGAATTTGGGTTGCTTCCATGGGCACAACATCACATAACACCTCATCTTTATATTTTTCCAATGGAGAAAGCTATGAGAACTTGTTTATTAACAATCAATTCTCCCTCTTCACTAAGCCATTGCAATTTATAGGGCTATGTATGAGAGATGGTGGGTAATTCAAGTTTCTCCACCACTCTTGTACTTGCCACATTAGCACAACTACCCTAATAAACTATCATGGAACATAAATTGTTATTGATAAGGCACTGGGTATGGAAAATAATTTCCCTTCGACTTTCATCAAAAGGATTTTGAAGTTGCCTCAGCATGCGCCTTGCCACTAACAAATCACCTTCACATGGTATTTCACATTCTTCCTCACTTGGGTATTTTGAAGAGGCAAGGGAGCTAGACCTAGATGATTGGGAACTATGGTCACTCACTACTACCCCCCTTTTACCATCATGGTCCATTTTGTAATACAATTTGCAGCTATGTGCACAAAACCTAGACATTTAAACATTTTCTACTTGAGGTTTTGGTGGGTGACTTAGGAGTAGAAGAGTTGTCTTTAAAAACTCTATTTTGTGAGGTGGACTCTTTTGAGAAATTGGAAGGAAAAGTTTTAGTTTGAAATTTGTTTTTGTCATTCCAAGAAAATTTATAGGAGTCATCATTATGAGTATTTTTGAAAGAAGTGTTCTTTAAAACTTGTGATTCAACCTTGATGGCTTGGTGAACCAATTTTTCCAATGAAGTATACCCATATAATTCTACAATATCTTGTATTTCTCGCCCACTTACAAACCTAACAATATTTGACTCTTCACTTTCATGCATATTAATTTTAGTCAAAGTGATTACTAAATCCTTAAAATATTCATCTACAATCTTAAGTCCTTGATGAAGTCATTGGAGCTTCAACAAGATTTTCTTCCTATATCAAGGAGGAACAAACTACACACGCAAACAAAATTTTAAATCATTCCAAGAGACCACGACTGACCTCTCGTTTAGCCTAATGTCCAATACAAGTTGATGCCACCACTACATGACATAATCCTCAAACTCTAAGGAAACTAACTTTACACGTTGAGACTCATCTACATCATAAGCACTAAATGTTTTCTCTACTTTAGCTTCCCACCCTAGATACACATTAGGGTCACTATCCCCATTAAAAGAAGGTAAATTTACAAAAGGCATGGATTGTTTAAGTTGGTGATGACGATGACACCTAGCTTCAAAGTTTTGCACTCTCCATTCTTCTTCGTCCTCTTCTTGACTTCCATAGTGCATGTTGTACCTTGTTGGTCTCGTAGGCACCCACCTCCTTTCCCAGTTTTGTTTTTCTTGTGTATCTTCCAACCTTTGTAGCCTCTCTATCATTTGCCTTATATCCTCCTCTTTTTGCATCAAACTCGTCCTGGTCTCTTTAAGCTTTATCATAAGGTTTGCCCTTTGAGGAGAAGGTGGTTTGGAGAATTCCCCTAATGACACATGAGACATAATTTGTGCACAAACAAAGAAACAAACAATTAGTTCAAAACAGAATTGAATCACTCTCTCACGTGTATCACTCGATTTTTCATTTTAGAAAAAGATGAAAAAGGGTTAAGATCACTCAACACAAGAAAGGTTCTAAAATCCATGAATCCACACTTGTGAGAAAATGCTTCAAGTGGATGAGGTCAAAACTCTTTTAAATAACTCAAAAAGGACTCAAACAACACTTAAAGAAATTTGAAGACAAACAAGAAAAGTTGAAAGAAAGAAAGTTAAACCAAAGTTAAATTAAGATGAAGACAAAACTTTAAACAAGACAAACAAATAAAAGCACTTTTGAGACTCAAAGAAGCTTACTTAGACTTTAACTATGAAATTTATGTTTTAGAAATTATCAAAGTAAGAAGGATAAAAATGGAAACAAAAGAAATGAATAATAATGGCGGAAAAGAATAGCAAATAAAGGAAAAGAGAAAAGAGATGAAGAAGCTTATGGAGTGGAGAGAATGAGAGTGAATCACACCACTTGGAAGAGGAAGTTCCAAGATGGGTGAGGATATGATACAACCCAACTCAGCAAGCAGATGACCAAGGACACAATAGACACTTCACAACTAGGTCAGTCATCTCACGCTAGCTCCGGACTCGGATGGTACCTGCAAAAGGTACTCTGACGCTCAAGTCAGAATTTAGCACTCGATACTCAATATTTAGGATTAGATGATTGCGTACCTAACCCTTTGGGGATTTGTGTTAATTTATATGATTATTATGGACCATTGTCGTTAATGGGCATAATAAAAGGAGATTAACAAAAGTTGGGTCATTAATCAACCTCATTGTTGGTCATGTCGGTCGGTCTGAACCGGATGCCGAGTCAGTGTCTTGGTTGTGCTGATCGGTACGGTACATGTACCATACGAAACAAATTCAATCCAAAAGCAACCATACAAAGGATCATCATTGATGCAGTCGAGTGTTTTTATTTATTTATTTTGTTGTTGTATTTGTGCAATTAAATTCATGTTCGCAGAACCAAGATCGTTATAAATTGCAATTATGTCATCAAAATTTGTCATCTCTGCCTCATCAAAATGCCTTGTAGAATTGATATCATTATCCATGTAATATTTAGCTTTTCATCCACAACCATAACTGTGGATAAATGTGAGTACAACAATTGTCATTACAAATATACATACGATTACGATTACCGTTTCGGTGTGAAACTACACCACTACGTTTATTCTGAAAACTAATTATAATAACCAATAACAACATATGTCATATCAAATATAAGCATCTTAACACTAAAATACAAAAACTAACTAATTAAATAAATATTTTAATTTAAATTACTCTATGATTTCAATTCTTCTTAACAAAAAATATATAAATATTTATAATTTTTAAATTTTAATATTAAAATGGATTCTGATTAATAAAAGAATAATAATTAGATAATATTTTTATTTTAAATTACTCTATTATTTCAATTCTGATTAATAAAAAATGATATAAATATTTATAATTTTAAAATTTCAATATTAAAATAGATTCTGGTTAATTAAAAAAATAATAATAATTAGATATATATTTTTAATTTTATGATTTAAATTATGATTAATAAAAAATATATTAATATTTATAATTTTTAAATTTCAATATTAAAATGGATTCTGATTAATAAAAAAAAAAAGGAATCATCAGATAAATATTTTTAATTTAAATTACTCTTTGATTTCAATTCTGGTTAATAAAAAATTATATAAATATTTATAATTTTAAAATTTCAATATTAAAATGGATTCTGATTAATAAAACAAAAGAAAATTAGATAAATATTTTTAATTTAAATTACTCCATGATTTCAGTTCTGATTAATAAAAAAATGATATAAATATTTATAATTTTAAAATTTCAATATTAAAATAGATTCTGATTAATAAAAAAACAATTTAGATAAATATTTTTAATTTAAATTAATCTTTGATTTCAATTCTGGTTAATAAAAAAAGTGATATAAATATCTATAATTTTAAATTTTCAATATTAAAATGAATTCTAATTAATAAAACAAAAAAAAAAGAATAATTAGATAAATATTTTTAAACAAATCTAGAATAATTACATTAATAATTCTAATTTAAAATAATGTATCATTTCACATACTGTATCATTTCATTTCTGATTAATAAAAAATTAATTATAGTAATATTTCTAATTTTATAATTTAAATATTCAAATGGATTCTGATTCTGATTAATAAAACAAAAATTGGAAAAATATATTTATATTTCTAATTTCAAATAATGTATGAAATAAATTCTGAATAATATAACAAACATCGGATTAATATATTAATATTTCTAATTTCAAATAATGTATGAAATTAATTCTGAATAATAAGAAAAAAATATATTTATATTAGCAATTCTAATTTTAAATAATTTATTAAGATTTCTAATTTAAAATAATTTATCAAACGAAAATTTATATTTGATCATGTTCTTTTTTTTCCAAAATACAATAATAAATTACATGGATAACAATTTTTAAAATAGGGATAATTAATTTATTAATATAAGTATTCAATTTTAAATGAAACATTTACTTCTTTTATTCATTTATGATAATTAATTTAAATTATAGCTAACTTTTGTACATAAATATAACTTTAAATTTAAATTATGTAATATAATCTTTTACATTATAATAATTAACAACAATTTCTTACATATCAACTAATAATGTTTAAAATATATAATAACTTTATATTATGATTTCATTAAATACTTATAAATTATAAGGTTAGGGCTTAGCTTCTTAATAAAATATAAACTATAATATAGATATAACAATGACTTCAAGTAAAATATTAATTTATTCAAAATAACCAACTGTAAAATAAATAAAATAAACTAAATACATAATAAATAAACATATAATAATTAAAGACATCTATAAACTCATGAATACAACAAAAATACAAAATCTGAAAAAAAAAATAAGAATACAATCATCCATTATTCTTTGCTTTTAAAAAAAAATATAACTGATTATCCACAGTTTTCAACAATCTAATCTATTATGTTTTTGTCTTAAAAAACGGACACAATCGATTATGAACACATTTTTAACATCATAATTGATTAGGCTCCTATTAACACACATAACATAATCGATTATGCTTGAAAAAAAATAGAAGGTAATCAATTATGTCTTCTGGTTAATCGATTATGAACTGTTTTTATGGTTTAATCGATTATGGATGATGTGTTTTGACAAGCTTAATCAATTATGCATTTTAGAATATGTAAAACATACCTCAGGTCACTTAGAAAATCAATGTGAAACTGGCAGAGACTTACTCATCACACTCTCCAACGGCTATCACACATTCTTCAATGGCTATCACTAGTACTGACTCACTCACACTCTCTAGCAGCTATGACTTGCATGAAAACATCTTCACACAATGTAAATGCAAATGAATATGTCCACGAGAAGTTTAGTTTAGATAAATAACTCGTTATATGTGTTATATTAATGAAGTCCATCTACTCACCTACATTTACACCATTGCATTGAAGACGATCAACAATATTCCCTATACCAAGTTCAATAATCTCTGCATGGAATATATGTGTGCATCCAGCATTATATCATCAACTCGTATAAAAAAAATTGAAAAAAAATGAAGGCACATATATAATAACACTTATGCACACATGACTTTCTCTTCCTACCTTCATAAATCTCTCCAATGCCAAAAGATACATACCATTTGCATGCATCCATCCACTTCTATGCTCTGGGGTGTATCCTCATTTCCATCAGCATCATCCCAATCCAAACACAGTGTAAGGAAAACAAAACCAAACTCATAACTTTTTTTTCTATAAGATTAACTTTCCAATAACCCAACAATTCTCATGCAAAATTTTATTCTAAAAATAATCTAATGAAATATTTTGATTTTTGTTGTGGTTCTTTTATTTATTTATATATATATATATATATATATATATTTTGTTTGGGCTTTTTATAAGTTTTGTCTATCTGACTATAATTAAAATTACATATAGATGTATGTATGTGCATATTTGTTCGTGTAAAAATAATTAACTTAAAAACATATAAATTTCTGATAATATATCAAAAGATTTCATATTATCAGACTTTTATCCGTAATAAACAAAATAAAAATATGCTTTAATTATTTTTATGATAAAAAACATAACAGAATTATATTTATAATTAAATGTTATAAAAAAATATTAAATAATAATAATAAAAATTATAATGTAGGTGTAAAACAAGGAAGGATGTCAAAGTATAATGATACTAAACACAAAGCCCATAGGAGGCCTACCCAATACCAACCCTGCCCAAACTTCTTAATAGAAAAGAATATCAACAGTCTCCAACCGCGGAGAGGGCGCGTGGGAGAACCTTCCGAATACTGCACCGCACCAGTCAGACGGAAACCCACTGGACCGGAGAGTAATAAACACGCGCAGCTTAACCGCTTGTGATAACTTTTAAAATTCTTGCACACAAAACTCCCCGCCAATAAAGTCCCTAACCCTCTCGCACTCGCGTGAGCCTCACGCAAGATGCCACGTTACTCTCAATTGGTGCGTTGTATTCACGCTGAGAGAATGTGAGTGAGTCCACTTCCACAAGTTTCGGTGTTATAATGCTTCCTGGGCACGGCTCTTTGTTGCACCCCAAACGCTTAGCCTGGTCCACGCTTCCCCACGAACGCACCGTTGTCGTACACCTGTGACGATTCGATAAAACGACTAGCGTTTCAGGAAAGAGAGAGAAAGACGAAGCGTTCTAGAGAGAGAAACAAAGAGAGAGTTTGCAAGCGTGTGTGGGTGTGTGTGCGAGATCTGATCGAAAACAAGGTAATCGAGCTTCGAAACCCTTTTTTTCTCTACGATTTGTTCTTAAGATTCTGATTCTTCGTTTCTGAGGAGGTTCTGAGTGAGGCGTGGGAATTTGTGCGGTGGGAGGAAGCCCTAGGAATTTCTAGGGTTTGGTTTGTCGTCTTTTTATTTTTATTTTTTATGTGATTCTTTGATTTGTTGGTGTATAAAACCCTAGGATTTCGGGGATTTGGGATTGGTGTTAGGATTAGGGTTTTGTATTTATGGCTTCGGGGCCTGTGGTTGGAGGGGATGATGAAGCCAAAGAGAAACAGAGATTTGGGGAGAGGAAAGTTTACACGAGGAGGAAAGTGCTCAAAGGCCAAAAGAAAGACCCTAACGCTCCGAACTCCGTTGCTTCCGCCACTGAAAATAACGCCACAGCCGCTACAGCCACGTCTACCGTTACCAATGAGAATAGTATCAATAACAGAATCACAACCGTCCAGAAGAACAAAGTTGGTGAGTCCGGGGAGGCCAAGAGCAATAGTGATAAAGTTGTAGCCCAGCCTCCTGAACAGTCTGCCGTGCCGGAAGATACTGCTCAGCCTCAAGTGAGTTCTAGATTAGAGGATCAGATGCAAGCGAGTTTAAGACTGGATAATGGGAATACAGTTCAGCCACCACCCGAGGATCAGGATATGACATTGACTGAAGGGAGTTCAAGAAAGGAGGATGAAAATATAACTCAGTCCCAATTGGAGGATGGGAATATGGTTCTGCCCAATGGGAATTCAAGGTTAGAGGATGGGAATATGGCCCAACTTCAAGTGAGTTCAAGATTGGAGGATGTGAATATGACAGAGCCTCAAGCGAGTACAAGGTCAGGAGATGGAAATATGACTGAGCCTCAAGTGAGTTCAAAATCAGAGGATGGGAGTGCAGTTCTGCCACATGGGAGTTCAAGGTCAGAAGATGGGAACACCACTCAGCCACAAGTGTCATTGGATGGGAACATGGCTCAACCACAATTGAGTTCAAGGTCAGAGGATGGGAATATAGCTCAACTACAAGTGAGTCCTAGATCAGAGGATATGAATATGGTTCAAGCGCAAGAGAGTTCAAAATTGGAGGGTAGAAAGTCCCCTCAGCCAGAAGTGAATTCAAGAATGGAGGATGGGAATTCACCCCAGCTGCAAGTGAACTCAAGATTGGAGGATGGGGTTTTGCCTAGGTCACATGTGAATTCAAGATGGGATGAGGATACAGTTCAACCACCAGTAGTGCTGGTTTCTGATGACTCATACAACCGACAGCGTGATGAACCTTCTAGCCTCAATGTCGAGCAGGAGGATGATGGACCTTCAAGCCCCAGTCGTCATCAGGAGGCAGTTCCTAGCACCCGCGGCCTTACATTGGGGAATGGTGTTGTGGAGCCACGACAGAGGGATCAAATCAAGATAAGTTTGTCCTCAAAGTCAAAACAGCAAATACGAGAGATTCGGTGGAAGCTTGAAAGTGAGCTTGATGTTGTAAGAAGTTTAGTTAATAGGATTGAAGTGAAGCAGAGGCAAGTTGGTGGATATCGGAACTCAAATGTGCTGGTTGGTAGTGGGATGGATAATGTGGGTGGAGCAAAGCGTGCTCACTCAGAGGTGGCATCTGTTGGTGTTCCAAGGGAACCTGCCAGTTCCAGGCCCTTGCACCAGTTAAGTTTGTCAATGTTGGAAAATAGTCAGGGGATTATTGAAACTGTTGAGAAGGAGAAGAGAACACCTAAAGCAAACCAATTTTATCATAACTCAGAGTTCTTGCTTGCAAAAGATAAATTTCCTCCAGCAGAGAGTAACAAGAAGTCAAAGTTGAATTGGAAGAAGCAAGGCGGGGGAGAAATGAGACATGGTTTTGGGATGGGATCTAAGTTTTTCAAAAGCTGTAGTTCACTGCTTGAAAAATTGATGAAACACAAGCATGGTTGGGTGTTTAATGCTCCTGTTGATGTTGAGGGTCTCGGTTTGCATGATTATTTCACTATCATCACTCATCCAATGGACTTGGGAACTGTAAAATCAAGGCTGAACAAGAATTGGTACAAATCACCAAAGGAATTTGCAGAGGATGTGAGACTCACTTTTCATAATGCCATGACGTATAATCCAAAGGGACAAGATGTTCATATAATGGCAGAGCAGTTAGCAAAGATATTTGAAGACAGATGGGCTATAATCGAGTCAGATTATAATCGGGAGATGAGATGTGGGTTTGATTATGGGGCAGCTCCCCCTGCACCTTCACCTTTGTCAAGAAGGGTTTCTGCTTTTACACCACCACCACATCTTGATATGAGAAGGATTTTGGATAGATCAGAATCAATGACACAGACTCCAAAACCTATGAGCTTTACACCATCAAGTAGAACCCCAGCTCCAAAAAAGCCAAAGGCAAAAGATCCTTACAAAAGAGACATGACGTTTGAGGAAAAACAAAAACTTAGCACTAACCTTCAGAGTTTACCTTCAGAGAAGCTTGATGCTATAGTACAAATCATTAAGAAGAGAAATTTAGCACTTGATCAACATGATGATGAAATTGAAGTAGACATTGATAATGTGGATGCTGAAACTCTCTGGGAGCTTGATAGATTTGTGACCAACTATAAGAAAAGTTTGAGCAAAAATAAAAGGAAGGCTGAACTTGCACGAGCTAGAGCAGAAGCCTTGCACCAGAGTGCTATCCAGAAGGTAAAGAATACAATTTTGACTTCTATGGCCTCTCTTACTTTGGGAAGCAATTATTCTAAATGTTTTTTTGTATTTTTTTGCTTTCCGCAGAGCCAGGCACCAGCTATGGAAGAGATTCCAAACGAAACACAAACAGGTGAACTTCTTAGAATCAGGTTGTGTTTTTGCATTGTTGATATTCACATTTTTATATTGAAATCGTTGACTTCTTGTGTACAGATGAAAGGATTATTCCCCAATCATTGCCTGTGCAAGGGGGAAATCAAGCGGATAACGGGAGTAGGTCAAGCAGTTCAAGCAGCTCCAGCAGTGATTCAGGATCTTCTTCAAGTGGTACATTGATCATGATTTAGCATCTATCTTACGTGTTATTTGTTCATGTACATCTTTTATGGACTGTTGAAGTCAAATGTTCTGTCTTTCTCATTTGTATGTGGTGTTGCAGATTCTGATAGTGACAGTTCCTCAGCGTCTGGATCTGATGCAGGGTCACAAGGGACCTGAATATGCTCTGTCTGGTAGAGTTACAGCCTCTGATGTTTTATCTTACATTGTGCTCTATGACTTCGTATTGTTTAGCAGTCCTTTGCTTCTGTGATATTTATCTGCACTTCTCCCTTTCCATTCTGAAGAGAGATGTATATATAGTCAAGGCTGTATTTTTTAAGAAAATGAATGAGTTTGTGGATATCTGTCTTTGTTGTATGAAAGTTGGTGGCCTTTCTGTTGGTGTTCATAATCAGTTGATTTTTGGAAGAATAAGATTTGAAGCTATTATTTCTGACATTTTTTTGTAATAGCTTGGCTGTATTATAGCTATTTCTTGTTGTGTGGAAACTCCAGACCGATTTAATGATTTTACCAGCTTTGTAAGTAATTTTGTTTGATTATATGAATCAATTTTTTCCACTTTATTAGTTTTTATCCCGATCTGGTGGTAGCCTTCACTATTTTGTTTCTGCTTGTGCACAATCCCCCGCCCCCTGCCTATACATTGTAGCTTTTACTATTAGTTTGTGTGCATACTCCATTGATGCTCTTCTATATTGCCTGTCTCGTTTGTGAACATTTTAAGACAAGTGATATGAAATTTTTACTGGTTATAGCCCTTTTCACCCGGGGTCTTCTGATTTAATCATCATAGATTCATAGTTGTTGAATTAGAATTAAAAAAAGTAGCTTGATTTTTCTCAAATTTGAATCTCAATTTGACAACCTTGCTGTACCAGTTTTTATAATATATAGTTGATTTTGAAAAATGCTGTTTCTTGTTTTCTATTCATTACCATCTTACTGTACTTTCTATACGAGGAGCTTTATTTAACCTTGACCGGTCCCGCTTTAAAATAGACATTTTAAGGTTTTTTCATAATATCAAACTTGATTTTTAAAATTGGAGTTATAATGCATCACCATGAAGAATGTGCTAACGGGACATCATAATATCTCATGTCTTCTGAGCCCCAAAAGAAATATCAGAGCTTCAGGAACATTTGCAGTTTTTCGTGTGCACTTCTCAGCATGACTTTTTATGATGCATTCTAAAGGTTAAATTGTATGCATGCTTGAATTTAATGCACCCGTGCTCCTGCACATGCGATTACCTGTCTGAAGTTTATTTTAATTAATATATGCTTGCTGAAGTCATTAATAATAGAAGTTTTGGAATTGATGTATGCTAACTAGTTTTCCCATGATCTGTTTTTCTTTCATGTTGCAGTTCTCAGATTTTTAGAGTAGATAGTGTCTTGATGCCCCGCCTAGTTTGGTTTTTGAAGCTTCCCAGATTATTAGTTTAACTGTTGGATTGTAGAGGAAGCATTCTGAAGGCCATCGGTGATCCTAATGATGCAGCATGGGATATTTTCTTCCCTTTTATTTGAACTTCTACTTGTGCCTGGCCTTCTAGTTGGCATTCCGACACGAATTCTTGTATAATATTTGGTAGAATGTGATGATAGTTAGGTAGTTAGTTTTACGTAGCATGTGTACATTGCTAACTACTGCTGCGCAAGCATTGACTTCCATTGATAACATGTTTTTTAATTATGTGCTAGCAGATTCAAGATCTTGGTGCCATACGAAGATATATGTAATTTCTTGTTCTTGAAAAATCTTATTCCGTGTAGTTTATAAACGTTAAAATGCAAGGTAGGATTTTATCTGAGTTAAGATTTTATTTTTTAACTGTTTTTTTCTACCTTTCACTCCTTGCATTCCGCCTGCCTAAACTTCTCGACTATCAAAATAGTTCTTTATCAGCTTAGAAATATCGTAATTACTTTCCAATATATTAATCGATGATGAAAAGAAAAATGTTGAAATGAAATATTTCTCCACTAATCATACGAGATAACTTTTTAAAAAGAATGATGCCTAAGCGTAAGGCTCCAGCAAATGTCATATATTTTATTGGGGATAGAGTGGAATAATGACTTTCTTTTGGTGCTGAACTGTTGTTTTGTGGGGATGTTCCAGTTGTCTAGTTCGGTTTTGTCTATGCCAGTGAAAGCGTCCTTTGGCCTTTAAAATGACAAGGGAAGTTGAAATATAGTTAGCAGTGTATTGTCTTTATTCTTTCTTTCTTTCTTTATCAGAGCAAGTGAAAGAAACAATGTGCAACTCAGATGGAGATTGCAGGCCCCTGGGTTTCTTGTTGGGTCTTCCCTTTGCCTTTCTCTGCCTCCTTCTATCAATCGTTGGTCTAGTTGTCTGGATTGTTGGGTAAAACAATCTCTTATCTTTCTCTCCCTCTCTCTTCCTAGTTGTCTTATTGTCATCGTTTGTTTTGGGTTACTTCACACCTCCAATCTCTGATTGGTACAAAAACAAAATTTTGGTTATATGTGCAGATTGTTGCTGACATGCATATGCCCCTGCTGCTTGTGCCTGACCATAATAGTGGAGCTTGCGTTAGGATTGGTGAAGGCTCCACTGCACGTCATGGAGTGGTTCACCTCTCAGATCCCTTGCTGACCTGTTCTTTGTTTATTTCTTTCTTCTCGCAAGAAAAATATTTGACTTGATTCTGTGGATGTTCATTGATGGCGCCCTTTGTCTTCTTGTCAGTTTCTGTTGTTTCATGAGTGGGGATTTCATGTTTGTCTTTTGGTTTCTTTGTCAAATTCGTAGCAGTGTCTTATGAAACTTGGTTTCACAGAAACACAATACTTTTTGCTTCTTAGGGCGTTGATATTAGAGAGAGAACCAATTATTACTAATTACAATTGCTGAAAAAACTACCATTTCCCATTGTTTAAGTTTTTTTTTATAGTTTTTTGCGTATTTTATTATTCCCCTCTGACATGTTTTTTTTTTATTATTATTGTAATGTATATTCGTCTAGGAATGCCAACATTGTCCCTAACCAGAGAAGGGCAATGATAATATCAGAAAAGCCAAAGTCAATTATTTTTATTCTGCCATGGTATTTCCTCCACTGACTTAGAAACTAGCATTATTACTATTTACAATAGAACTAAGAATTATATGTGGATTCACAGCTAGATTAATCATATTTAGAACATGCATGTGGAGAGTGCGTCCAACTCAATCAATAATGCACATGACACATTTTCTCAACTAGATTACTGTTCCTTGTTATTTTTTTAACAAGAAAATCACGGTCGTATAAATGATTAATGTAAGATTTTAAATTTTATAATTGAACAACATCAAGTATATTTGTTATTTTTTATTGAAAATAGAATGTTTTGACCGAGAATGAGATATTCAATGAAGGTGTTAACTGTGGAAACTAATGAAGAAACACAAATATATGATATTTCAATGCAAGTTAGTAAAGGATATTTAAATTATAAGAGATTCATATTTGAATTCAAGTTAGTAGAGGGATATCTCAATTATGTTAAAAATTTTATTAAAATTAGAGTACTTAAAAATAGTCAAACCATGTATATAGACTTCAACCTTGAAGAAAAACAATTTAGATTTAAAACCATATATATTTTAAATTCAGACTAGGCTGAAGCTTAATAAAGTATACCCTCTTCATTTGTTTATGCACCTCCGTACCTTATTCTACGACCTATAGATTGTGTGAAAAATGTTGTCTTAACAAATTATAAATCTCACACACTTCACCTTCTTTCCATCTTTCACCTCCGCGGCATCCCAATATTCCCATCTTCAAGCTTTACATTGGTTTTTTACATTGTTTTGGAATGTTTTGCAGGCCGTTTGTAGTATAGTCATCCAGCTTTGGAGATTTATGTTGGTTATGTGGTGAAAAAAAAAGTTGATTTTCATTGGTTTTTTACTTATTTTAACTTTCTTGTTAAATCAAAACTATTCCGTAATTATACCAGAAACGAAAAAATTAACTATAAACGCACACCTCTGACTATCGCACTTACTCCACTCACTTCTTCTTCTAAACGTGATTTCTTTTGCCAAACATGTGTTATAACTAAATCTCATCAACTCTTTTTTTTTTTTTTTAATTCACATATTGTTTACACTAAATCGCTTCAATTGGTTTTATTGACATTCGGGAACCTTCTCCAGTATCTTCTTCTAAAGGACCCAAACATTATATTGCTTCTTTTTTTTATACTTTTTCGCGTTACACATGGTTTTATCTTTAGCACTCAAAATCACAAGTTATGAATGTATTTATTCAATTTAATTTGTATTTAGAAACTCAAACGGGTCACATTTTAAAATCCATTCAGAGTGGTAATGCTAAAGAATTCTTATCTCTTAAAACTTATCTTGCTTCTCATGGTATTCATCACCGTCTCATTTATCCTCACTTACATGAGAAGAATGACTCAATCGAGTGCAAACATAGACATATTGTGGACATGAGTCTTTCTTTGCTTGTTGGTGCATCTTTGCCTCTTAAATTTTGGGGTGAACCTTTCTCTTCTATTGTTCATATTATTAAAAATTTTTCCACATAAGTTTTGCTTAATAAAAGCCCTTATGAAACATTGTTTTTACATAAACCAAATTATGATTTTTTAAAGGTTTCGCGCTATGTTTGCTATTTTCTTTTAAGACATATAATCAACATAAATTTTTCGCTCCTCTCTGTGTTTGTTTTTAGGTTATAGTATTTGTAACAAAGGTTATATATGTTTACAACCTTCTATAAAATTTATTTTATCTCGTCATGTATGAGTGCTTGTTTCCTTATTCTTTATTTGATAATCATTTTCTTCCTATTATATCTTTTGCATCTTCTCCTATTACTTTCACTAATCCATTAACGGTTGTTTCCTCTTGATATGAGTTGATTTAGTAAACTTACATATTGAGTTAAACAGGTGGTCACCTCTTATTGTAATTCACAACACATTTTGAGTAAATAAACTCTACTTGAGTGAATTTCTGACATCTAGTTTTCTCTGAGTCTTATCTTGACAAAGATGCTTCAAATAGCGACTCCAATAATAATTTATATTGGGTTCCTCCTCCTCCAAGTGGCGTGATTCCTCAATCCCTCCACCTCCAATGAAGTCTTCAACCATCTAAGTACTTTTTCCCTAGTCTCTAAAATCCATTTGTTTTATTTTTGCCAATCTCTCATTCTAGTGTCTTTTAATTTCTTAATTTTCACTTGCATTCTTATTCCTTGGGTCAGTCTTTATCCATTTGCTTGTGAGGTTTAGAGAGTGGAGGGAAACTCAAATTCAAATTAAACATGCTCAAGCTCCCTAATTCCATGCCACTAAAAGAGGATCTAAGAGATTCATGCTTCTCACATTTAAGCATGAGCTTAATGTGGGAATGTGACTAGGGTTGCACATTGGAGATCTTCTAGATGTTAGTGTTTCTTTTTGAGCCATAAATAAGCCCAATTTTGATGCTTTTTAACACCTTTTATTAAGATTAAAATAAATAATAGTTGGGATCATGGCCTATGCTCTAGTGTTTTGCTCTTGGTGATCTTTTAAGGGATGGTAGGGCCTTGTGTCCTAGCCTTGAATAGTCTTTTTTGCTCTTGGCCATCTTTTTGTAGAGTTGGACTAGTTTAGATGGTGATGCTCCTTTCATGGCTGTATCACCTCTTCTCCCTCTTTAATTGAAATTCCATCTGTTTTTCATGATATTGTTACCAATAATAATCTTGATAATTCTTCTACTAGTAACTCACTCGTTTCTGCTAGTACCTCACCCATTTATGTAGACACCATACCTTCTCCTTTGGAAACACAAACTAATAGTACCAATGTTCATCTAATGACAACACTGCTAAGGCTGGCATCTATAAACCTAAATTTTTTCACACCTCCACTACTCAACAGTAGTTAGAACCAATTACATACAAACAAGCCATGCAACAACCTCCCTGGTTACATGCTATGCAAACAAAGTATGCAACTCTTATGGCCAACAAGACTTAGACATTTACTCCCTTACCTTCTAGTGCTAATCTTATTGGTTGTAAGTGGGTTTTCAAACATAAGTTTAATGTTGAAGGTACTCTACAAAGGCACAAAGCCAAACTAGTTACTAAAGGTTATCGTTAATCTGAAGGTTTTTATTTCATTAACACATTTAACCCTATTATCAAACAAACTACTATACGACTTGTTCTTACTATGACATTGTATGCACGCTAGCCTATACATTAGCTTGATATAAACAATGCTTTCTTGAATGGAAATCTCACTAAAAACGTCTACATGCAACAACTTCCCGACTTTTCATCACTAACTTCACTCTTATTTGCAAGCTTCATAAGGCGATTTATGACTTAAAACAAGCCCCACAATCTTGGTTTCTTAAACCCTCTAATACTCTTATTAATATGGGTTTTCATTCCTCTGAAAGTGATTCGTCTCTTTTTCTACGTTTTACAACTAATGAAACTCTCATTATTTTTATTTATGTTGATGATATCATAGTTACTGGTACCTCATCTAATTTAATCAAATGGTTCATTACACAATTAAGCGACAACTTTGCTTTGAAAGATTTAGGCAAACTTCCCTATTTTCTGGGTATTGAGGTAGCTGGACTTGGTGATGGCGCCCTTCATTTGTCTCAAACAAGAGATATTCTTCAACATGCCAACCCAACCTACACCAATGGTGTCGATGTCACAATTAACTATTGATGGATCACGGTTAATCATTGATAGTTTTGCAGTTGTTAATAATCCAACTATGTATCATTCTATGTATCATTCCATTGTTGGAGCTCTTCAATATATTACTCTAAATTATCCTAAACTTTCTTTTTCAGTTAACTTTCTTTTCCATTCGCTATCTTACGGTCACCTTACATTTCTCCTTCCTAGTGACTCTAATCTTGATGACAGGAATTCAACGTCCAATATATATGTTGGGCATGGTCATAGTTGATTATCTCGAAAATAAAAAGTTGTTTGTAGGAGTAACTCTTATGTAAAATATAGAAGTGTTACTCAGTCCTAATCCTTATTCACTGAGATTCATCCTTATTCCCTGAGATTCATAATAAGATATATTGTGATAATGCTAGAACTCTTCTTCTTACCTCTAATTCAGTGCTTCACTCTAAAACAAAGCTTAAATCTAAAACAAAGCTCTCAATATTTGATTTGGTGACAAAACGAATATCTGATGCCATTTTTTCCAAGTTTAGATGTAAACTTATGAACCAATTTTCACCACCATAAGTTTAAGAGAGAGATGTTAAATAATATATCTGTTACACTATTTAGTTAGTGTGCCTTTCTCTCTTTATTAGTCTCTGTCATATAAATTGCTTAGACTCTAAATAAGCTTTTTCAATAATATTTTCTTTTTCACTTCTCTGAATGCCCACTCCAATTATATCCTTACGATGCCACCAGAAAGAGGTGAGAAGCATGAAGAAACAACCCATTGCATTTTTGGACAAATCGGTTTCACTCTTCCTCTCTTCACACATTTCTTCTTCCGTCATTCAACCCTAATAATACCTTTTTTATTCTCTGTGTGCCCCTTCTCACTTCATAACTTCATACACAATATTTTCTCACTCAAACAGTTTAATATATACTCACTATAACAGAAAAAATTGAAGTACAACTAAATAATTAATTAATGACATTCCACAAGTAGATAGATACATGAATAGTATACAGAAACAGTGCGAGATCTATGCATTATTACTACCTTATAGAATCACAAAAAGACATTCATATTTATTTACAACTCCACAAAAGAATCACAAAAAACATTCTTATTTATTTACAACTCCACAAAAAGTGGAAATTTTAGACAAGTAGTACTGTATGATAGATATTCCCATATAAACTAACTTTATTTTAAAAGTATATGATTCTTATTTATTGATGGATTTCCTTCCATAAACCAACTCAGTTAGGAACATAGCCATGCAACTTAATGTACACTATTAATCACGCTTCAAGTCTGCATGTTCATATTCATGTGATTTTGGTTTTTCCTTTTCTCCCTCTCCTGCAACCATCATTCTAGTTGTCTCTGCTATTTCTGATATGGTTTCACCTATGGCATTCAACACCCCTCCCTCTCCCCCTTCACTTTGATGTTGATGCACATTCTTTACTGGTTTCACCATGCTCTCTCCAATCTCCTTCACAGTTTCACCAACTGCTCCCAACGCCTCCCTCCCTCCCTCAGTGGCTTTATCCAATGGCTTCTTCATTGTCTGTGCAGCACTGCCTAGTGTTTCTCCAATGATGCTTCCAAATGGTTTCTGTTCCCTTTCCCCAACCACCTGATTCTGAGCTTCTTTTTTGGCCTCCAGAGCCCGCTCTGCCTCCTCTTTCTTCCTTGCAGTGTACTCCTTGGCCTTCTCACCAGTTGCAGCAGCTAAACCCGTAGCAGTATCCAGTGAGTTGGCAGCAAGCTCATAAGCCTTGTGGCCTAAATACTCAACTGCTTCCTCAACTGCATTAGTGGCAGCCTTGGTTCCCTCCACAGTAATCTCAGTAGAGTAAAGAGCAGCACTCCAACCTGTCAGTATAGCATTGTCCCTCAAATCCGCAGCCACTTCGGAAGCACTCTTGCCAGTTTCCACTGGGACATCTTTATCTTGTGCAGCTTCCTCTCCAACATTCTGAGCATTCATGCCACCACCAGATCTGGCCTTCTCATCAGGTGGTGTAGTGAGGTCCACTGTACCAGTCCTGTCCTTTGCTTCACCAGAAGCCTTCTGGCCCTTAACTCCTTCTTCAAGATTTCCTTCTTGACCCTTCTTCTCTCTTGTGACTTCTTTTGCCTGTGTCTCCTCTTCATTTCCCTGATTGTTTCTCTCTTTGGCAGCTTCAATTTCAGCTTGTTTTTTTCCCTCTCTTTCATACCTCTCCTTAGCAGCTTCAATTACATTCATTGCTTTTTGTTGAGCTTCGGCTCTGTACTTGGAAATATCTTCCAGGCTAGGCTGTTCATTTTGTTCTCTTCCTCTTCCTTGTTCCTCACCACCACCCTATAATAAATTAATAATCCCAAAATGTTAAAATAATTGGTGAAGATAGTTTGTATTACTACAACTTTATTTACTTTTAAACAAGTATTTAAGGAAGGATTAATAATACAAACTCGTCTTTTCATTCCGGAAAATAAAGTTAGAAAGATCCAAGTTTGGACTATGAGTTGAGTTTAGTCCATCATAGCACTACCCATAACCAATTTTTACCTCTTTGGTTTCAGCTTTTTCTATTCCTTTAGCTTCTAGTCTTGCTTTCTCTGCTTTTACTTTTCCTCTTGGAATATTTCTTTGTTTATCCTCTTTGCTCCACTCTTCTCCCTCTACCTGTCTTGCTCTTCTCTCGAGTTCTTCTTTTTCAACCGGACCCTTCTCTTCACCTTCTGTTTCAAATTTCCCCACATGATTAACACTCCTACCACTCTCTCTTGCTCTTCCTTCTTCACCTCCATCCTAGGATAAACCAACAATCAGAAAATGTTAAAATTATATATGAAGACACTTTGTTTTACTGCAATTATAATCACTTTTAAAAGGCCCCCTTTGAAGGGTTAACAATACAGAAACTCAAATGAGAAGACCCCTTTAGAGTATGCTTAAATTCACACAATCTCCATGATTATTACCAAATAACATATATTTGAATGTTTTTCAATCTGTAAAAAAAATGGTTAATAAAATTCGATTATATATTATGTAAATAGCTAGCCATGACCAGGTGACAATCCACACTATGTTGTAACTTTTCCTTCATTGGAAAGTACCGAGTCATATAGGCACAATTATGATACAAAGAAAGCATGTAAGAGGCTTTAGTTTTAATTTTTACCTCTTTGGTTTCATCTTTCTCTCTTCTTTGAGCTTCCTCTCTTGTTTTTTCCATTGCTCTTGTTTTCTCTGCCTCTACTTTTCCTCTTGGACGATTGTTTCTTCGTTTCTCCTCTTCGTTCCACTCTTTTCCCTCCACCACTCTTGTTCTTCCCTCGAGTTTAGCTTTTTCTCCAAAATCCTTTTTCTCTTCAGCTTTCATTTCAAACTTCTGGTCACCACCACTTTCTCCTCCTCTTCTTCCTTCTTCAACCTCCTTGTCCTTAACTATATTACCAGAACTAGCTCTATCAGAAACCAACTCTCTCTGACCCCTCCCCTTCTCACCAAATGACTTCTTTCCATCTGCCTCAGCGTGATCCTCTCTCTCTTTAACCTTCTTGCTGGGGTCTCTGCGAGGCATTTGCTGAGATGCCATTGTTTTTTTGTTCTCTCTTGCGCACAAAAAACACGGGTTTGTTTTCTTTTGTGGAGTTTGAATTTGGTTTGCGTTGTGGAGTGGAGGTGCTTAAAAAGAAGGGTTGTGTCGGTTTGAAGAGGTGGTGGTGGATGAGGTTTGCATGGAGGGGACAAGTGGTACAATGTATGATTTGTAGGTATTACAACGTGTGAGAGTGTTTCGATAACATGCATGCCATGTGTTATGGTTTGTTTGTTCAGCGCTTTTGGTTTCAGACACGTGGCAAATCGGGGGAATGCCTCTTATTACTACAACTATTGGATTCTTCATTAATAATTCTTTCACATTTATATTTTTTTCTGTTACTTTCTTCTTACAAATTTTTTAATGATAAAATATTATATTTAATTAATAAAAATAAATATAAACAAAATTTTAAATAAAATAATATCATTTTTTGAGTGTCAAAAAATTTACTTTGTGTAAAAATTTAACAGTACGATGGGGAATTTAAGTCTTTAGTTTTTATATATTAATAATTCTATTAAGTCATCTTGACATATTTTTTAGATATCGTGCTAATTTTGTTTTCAATTTTTGTTTGATTTGTCTAGTCATTTAAATTAAAAATACAAAAAATACTCGTACTTGTACTCCCGTAAGCAGCAACCTCCTCTCATTTTCTTTCCTTCATCTCTCCACATCTATATTTTCTTTCTTCATTTATCAGTCCATAATTTATCTATTTCTGATCACATTTTATAATACTTGAGAAATTAAGCTACATTTTTGTCGGATCAAATTTTTAAAGAGAGGAAGTTTATTTTTACTCTAAAGATTATTTATTCTCTATTTTTCCTTAGGATTTAGTCATCAATCTTGATGGAAATAGTTGAGAAAAGTATTCCTCTCAACTTAACCACATACTAAAATTTGTCAATGTTGTAATAACTGTTTCAGGTCCCTAGATTTTAGAGTGGTTTTCCTACTTAAACAGGAACTTCCTTGGGATAAGAAATTATAGGTAAGGGAATCTAACTTTAACTTTCAATAGTACTCTAGGCTAGAAGATTTGAATGTGAAGGGAAAGTGGTCTCAAGTTTCAATTTCTCTTACAATGATGTTATCTTATCAGATTGTTTGATTTTATGTTGTGTGAACATGTATAAATATTAGATTTTGATAGTTTGAAAGTTAAATGTTGTTTTTGATGTTGGAAAGGTTCTTGAATGTTATGAATTTTAAAATGTTATGTGATTGAATGATATGTATTATATATGAATGATGAGAATTGTATGAAATTGATGTCATACATTTGGGATAATATATAAGTTGTTGTTTGATGGTACATTATGTATGAAAAGCTATCAGATATCATCTAGCTTCACTGATGATCTTAAGTCGTATAGACCAATTCTATTGTTAATTAATCAAAATAAACCACTCAAAATGTATTGTTGCATTATTTTTCTTATATTAGTAGGTAATTTCCTACACCTGAGAACCTTTTATATGCATCTAATTTTTTTAAAAATTGCCATTCATTTCATTTAAAAAATACATTTAAGAAAAACAAATTTGGAATAAAATTAAAAAATAGTAAAAATAAACTGTATATTATGTATTATAGTTTCTTTTAATTAATAAATAAAAACACACATATGCTAGTGATAAAATAAAAATTACGGGTATATAATAATGATAAAAATAAAAAAAATACAAATACATAAAAAAATATAAATACACATAAATTTTTGATGAATTAAAATATTACAATATAAATTTATAGTTTATTTTAATAAATATAAATACATATATGATAATGATAAAAGTAAAAACTGTAAATATAAAATTTGATATAAAAAATGTTTGAGTATGAATTTATATTTTATTTTAATAAATATAAAAACATATATGACAATGATAAAAATAAAAAATACAAATATATAGTAATGAAAAAAATAAAAAATATGAATAAATAATACTAATAATAATAAAAGTAAATAAATAAAAATAAAAAATATAGATAAAGAAATAAAAAAAATTGAATATTTAATAATATTATAAAATACGAATACACATTAATAATCAAAATAAACATGTCTCATGCCTCTGTTTCAGTTAATTATGTATAAAAATGTAATTCCATTTTATAACTAGTCTTTAGACGTAGAAGTATCGTGCGAAACAAAATTATATATATATAAATTATTTAACTTTTTTTTTCTCCTACTGAAAATTTGTGGTTCACCAAGCAATTTTTTTTTTTTTCTGTTTTTTCTTCTTCCACTTTTATTATGTCTTTTTTTACTTTTCTATTCATTTCTTGTAATTCATTTCTTTATTTTTTTATAAAAATAAAATAAATTATAATATTTATCAATCATAATAGTTATTTTTTTTTCTAATTTTAATAAGAATACACAAGTAAGAAAATAATAAATAAAATTTATAATTTTTTAAAATTGAAAAAATTTATAAATGATAATTAATGAATATATTTGTTAATAATATTTTTTTTTAATAATACGCAGAATATCAAATTTATGGTCATATCTTTAAAAAATAATTTAATTTTTTTAGAATATATATAATTTGATATTTAAAAGATACAAATACACATATAATAATAATAAAAATAAAAAATACGCATACACACTAAATTATAAATAATAAAAATAATAAAATAAAATTATAAAATCAATAACACATAAATAATATTTTTTATAATTTTTAATATATGTAATAAATTTATTTTAATTTAACATAAAAATATTTTTTATTATTATTTTTATATTTTATTAAAAAATACAAGTAATTATCAATATTATATATTAGAAAATTTTAATTCATTTAAACTTACACAAAAGAAAAACTGAATTGCATTGAAAAGGGAAGGGAGTTGTATAAAGTTTTGATTACAAGATAAAAGCAAAACTAAGTACCAATCATCTAACAACAATGCTTGAATATATATGTATGTATGCATATATAACAGTTATAAAAACTATCAACAAACTTAAAACAGAAAGCTAACTGTAAGTCTTGTGCATTAACCAAAACCTTTAAGACTATCAGTGGGATTTTCTTTTTGATGGTTTTGTACATAAGCCTCTTACTGTGTTATGTGTAATAAGCACTAAGCTGTTTTGTTTTGATGCTGGATTTGGAATATAAATTTGTATTGTGATCTATATTAAATTTCAGGCATTATGGTACTGGGGGATTGGTCAGGGCTTATGTATAATCTTATAAAAAATGTAGGTACCAATGGGTGTACTTACTTGGAGTTCTCCTCCATCAGGTTAGTTCTGGCAGATGTATATGATAACTTCCTCATGATATTGAATGAGTTCTTAAGTTAGACTTGGATTTCACTGAAAAAAACTAATGAGAAGTACAACATTTGGATATTCATGTTTTTTTGTTGCAACACATTTTAATTTCTACTTATTCACCGTGATTTTATCCTCAGCGTGGATTCCTACAGTCATTACAAACACATTATCACTCTCTTTGCTTCTAGGTGTGACAACGGATGAGGAAGGGCGAGCGGGAAGAACTTTTGTTCGGATCAGGGTATGTGAGGGCATGGGAATGGACGAGCGAGCGGGTTCAGTAGTTTTTTCACTTCTCGCAAAATTGAGAAGATTTGCGCTGATTGTAGAGGCACAAATAGACATTTACATTGCTACCCTTTCATCAATTCTAATATTAAACAA
>Ga0123342_1002709_pt1 | contig 29150 bp, 9 predicted proteins | sample Turbeawhitnodule_FD_89960 | JGI IMG/M metagenome (GOLD analysis project Ga0123342, IMG submission 89960) | Root nodule microbial communities of legume samples collected from Mexico - Turtle bean Mexico white nodule | ecosystem: Host-associated > Plants > Roots > Nodule | place: Mexico: Nepantla... | reverse complement strand
TCCATGATATTAGGGAGTCGCCTAAGTAGATGGAATATCCAGTGACAGATTTGCGTGTGGTAGGGCATGTTGCCCAGTCAGAGTCACTAAAACCACAAAGGTGAAGTGAACTAGTGTGAGAAAGCTTGCTGATGATGAGTTGTGGTAGTCTCGGCGTGAGGGGGTGTCTGGAAATTAGAGTCTTTCATTGTATATAAGTGGGTGCAAACCTCAACCTCGAGCCGGTTTTATGGGATTGAGTTAGGCTTAAAGTCCACTTCGTAATAACTTATAACATTAAACCTATTTATTGGATATAAATATTTTTTATATATTTTTTAGTATATAATATTAGAAATATTAGATCCACTAGATATTAAGATATTTATTTTTTTAAGTGAATGTCGACCTAATTTTATTAAATAGTTTTATAAGATTAAATTAAATTTAAAGTAAACTTCTTAATTTAATATATAAAATTTATAATTTTTCTTTTTTTATCCGAGAAGGAGCATATTCATTAAATCTGAACATTTTGTAACCAAAAGAGAAGTATGATGATATGAAATGTGGAGGTAAAGACCTAGGCATTAATTTTGAAGTGGTTATACTTTGATAGAGCTTTCTTTATACTAGGTGGTGATCTGCATTTGGATGTCTTGTCTTAGGCACTTCAGTGACTTTTGATCGAGTTTGTGTCAATCGTGATGAACCTAGGCTAGCTAAGAAAACTTTATTTGTTAATTGGCCATAAAGATCGGTCATAAAAGATGAAGAAAGCGTGTGTGAAGCCATAAAAGTATTTAATTCTTTGAAGCCATAGAAATCATTTAACCTTTTACAGAGAAGAATTAAAGTGAGTGATGAGTGTTGATTTGTTGGTTGACATGCAGCACGATTGGTTCACCTGACACATTCGTGGAATGAGAGATTGATTAAATTACGTGAGTAAGTTGGGGTGATTGAAAAAACTAACAAGGCATGAAGGATTTTCGTGTGCAACAATCCCAAGTTTAGTTTCAACTTTTTCTCACGCGATGGTAACCATTCAGTCAACCAACCAGTTCTTGGAAGTTGGAAAAAGAAAGGACCACTGATCCAAAGCCGCACGATCCGGCTTTGCGTGATGTTAATGCCCAGGGTGGGGTCTTTAACTATTCACGCAACTCTACTTCAAATTAATCTCCCATTTCACATTTATCACAACACCAACAACCAAAAATGGAAAAGTTGTAGGCAAAAACAAAAATAAAGTATTACCAAAAGCATCTCAGTACTTTTGCTTCTCAGGAAGGATGAAGTTTTAGGTCATTTTCTAATGTGAAATCACTCTCTCTCAGCAATTCTCCTGTTTGAATTTTCAAACATCTTTCTGCTAAAGCTTCCAAAGCCGTTCTGAATATATAGGTGAATGCTAAATTTACTTTACTACCTCTTTTCAGTTTTAAATAACCACATTAAGAGTCACCTGCAATATACAATTCATAATGTTTGCAACATCTTATATCCATTTTATTCCACCTATAGATAATGTCATTAACTTGTTAAAATTTATAATGTTTTAATGAATAATCACCTTATATGTATGATGTATGATAATGGATTCAACAAACTTATGTTGCAAAGCAATACTCACATACATGAAATACTCATGTTTTTTATACTAAATTTCAAGTTATGGAATAATTTATAATCATACATCTATATTTGATAGAGGAAAACTATAAAGTTAGTGCCCCAGAACCTCCCATGTAGATCAGTCAGTGCTTATACTTTTGTGTGCTTTTATGAACAGTGATATTTTCCGTGAGTGTTTCCAAGTGATGCAGTGCAGGAATTAGAACCTACAAAGATACTCTGAATTTCTAGTTAGGGTTTAAGACTGGTACAATGGCTAACATTGGTCAAAGTATATACTTGATCTAATTATAAGTATATGATTTACAATAATGAGTGATGAACACAGTGATTATATATAATTGAGTTCCATGGTGTGCGTACATTCTAACCTATTCCCGTGAAAGTGGGGGCCTTAGGTGAGGGATTCATTTAATAGAATACTCAGACAACCCAACACAAGGTGCGTGTTCTTAGGGTTCGATGAGTCATTGGACTTGACCATGGCTCTGGCTCTGGCTACCACAACATTTCCAGTACTTTTCTTTTCATGTGCAATAGCATCTTCTTTATCTTATAACTGGAAGAAGAGTACACAATTTTCGTGTAAGAAAATAATTACGTGTGAAACTGGAAAAGAATAGTTGAAAAATGATCATAAATTAGAATTTTTTAAATTCAAGTGATGTACCTTATTTTGTAAATAACTTGTGTTGATAAAAACAACTCAAAAACTTTAGGAAGATGTTAATAAACCATCCATCTTTTGGCGCACTCAAAGAAGCACAGATCACAGTGCTAGTTATGAACTATTTAGGAGTCTTATCAGTAAAAAATGAAGTGGCAGCAACTGTAAGGACCAGTTTATGCGAAACTAACACTTATTCCTTTTATTGGAGTATACGAATTGTTTCACAGTGACTAGCTATCAAAATTTTAGGTGAAACATGTGTGATTGTCCCCGACTTGTCTCGTACTTTTGATAAAGTTAGATTGCCTTGTTTCCTAGCGTGCAGCTGTAATAGATACGAAATTTATTACTTCACCGCCGAAAAGGTTATTTTTCATCACTTAACTCAGGCACCAAACCTTGTATCCCTTTCTCACGCGTAACTCTCAATTTTCCCTTTTTTCTACTACTTCTCATGCAAGTTTCGTATGGTTCATGATTTGCATATACCTACCTTACAAGATTTAACGACCCTAATGTTAGAAATTCTAAGATTGCAGGGTGGGAAGCAGCAAGGAAGATACAAGGTATAAAGAGCTTTTTTTGTACCACATAATACTGTATGCCAGATATATTTTTATGGATAGCAACTTAGAGACAAATATAGCTTAAAGTTTATTTAACTTTTTAAGGCATATTCTTATCTTAAGGCATGCATATGTATTGTTGCTGTCAAATGAGTGATGAAATTTGCAATTGCCTGCAGATGAGATGAGATGTGATGAGATGAGATGCTTTGTTTGAACGGCTAACCTTGTTAACTCAATAACGTCATACAGAGAATAGAGAATATGTGACCAAAATAGCTAATTTTTTCTTTCACTCCAAAACTTGAAATACAATATGCCCTTTGGTACTTGTGAAGCTGAAAAGCAAGACAAGACCATTCGAATTTCTATCCGTTTTATCTTTTTATCCTTTTCCACTGTGAAAGAGGAGATGAATAGATAAGTGATAAAGGTGAAAGGGTGAGAGATATTTTAAGGCCTGACATGCATGCTCCAGAGGAAGTAGCAGTAGTTTGGTTGGTACGTCTTTCTAATTTCTATGGTTCCAAAAGCTCCTGTGGTCAAGTTGGAGACAAACGTTTGCGGTGCATATGAGAGTAGTTAGCAGAAAAAGTTGGTTGAGGTCTCTGCTCAAGGTTCTTCATGTACTTGAACTCTAGGGGCTTTATTTAACAAAGAGATAAAGATGGGACCCAAAATTGTTCTCTGAAAAAAAGCTTGATTGACTGCTACATGTGTCTACATTGACATGATATTTGAATGTAAGTTTAAGCTATTAGCTAAAACTTCAAAGGACGCGGAAAAAACAAAATATATGTATCCCACACGACCACTAACATCGTACCTCACAATTGCTTATTATTGAGCTGTTTTTCTTTTTTTCTTTTTTCTTTTTTGTTTCTCTATCTTATCTTAAGTTTCAATCACTCGTAAAGGGTGGAGTCCTCCTCGTGGCTTATGTGTAAGCAAAAATGGTGGTATCAGGTCCTTTTTGGCAGAACAATGTTTGGTGCTTTTTGAAGAAATGTGAGTGCCCCACAAGAGCATTTTCCTTTGTGGTAATAACACCCTATTTGCTTTATGCCAAGCTCTTGGGTTGTAGGCACTTTCAACTTTAAAGAAAGGGGACAAGTTGAACGGTATTTGTGAGTTGGGATAGTCCTAAAGTGTGAAATGCACGGTGGAAATTAGTGGTGACGAAATTGAAATCATCAACAGATGTAAGACGTTAATGGTTAAGTCCAACTATTATCATAATCTATTTGGAAGATTCGGTGTATCAGAAAAGTGGAATGAGGAGAACGCCATCGATCTCTCCTCGAACTTGCTCATCTACTCATTCCCAGCTATTACTACCAATTGCCCAAAACGAACATCTACATTTTTAATGCATCTTTTGCTTCCACTCAATTAACCTCTCTCGTTAAGCTTCTTCAGATCCTATTGTTCCAATCCATATTACTATGTTTGAAGTTGTTTGTGATACTACACTAACCTCAATAACTAATGATATTTTATATGTGATATTTCATCATACTAATGTTATTTTAGAACATTTAAAGTTGGAATATTGGTAGTATGTATAAAACTCTTCTATTTGTTTTTGATAACTGTCTATAACATTAAGTTTGTTAGTATTGTTAAAGTTAATTATAACATTTGAGGTATTATTTAATTTAGATTTTGAGTTCAAATTTGTCATAATTTTGTAATTAATTATGAGAGTTTTATATTATCAATGTTTTTTTTTATAATTATGATCAATCATTGAATTTTATATATTGTTCATTTTGAAGTTTGGTGGAACCATCACGATTTTGTCATTAATGCTTGTTTGGATTAGATAAGAGATATGAGGGAGTGAAAAATAATTGATTTGAAAAAAAAAAGTCTAAAGAAAATGAGATTATTTTGTTTAAGGAAAATATAATGGATTTGAATAGAAATATTGTAAATGATTTGATTGATATAATATAATACTTTTTTATATTAATATATTTAAAAAATAATTTGTAAAATAAAAATTTAAAATGATTTATAAATTATAATTATTTAAGAATAATTTAATTTGTTTAATATATTAATTTAATATTTTTACCTTTATTTATTTATTTTATTATAATAGACATAATTATTAAAATAAATATAATGAATTGTCTTTTTGAAGTGAAGAGTACTTTTCGACAAATCTCTTCTTATATGAGTGAAAGTTTTTATTACAAATAACTTTTTCCCTTTTTTAACATTTTCTTAAGTTTCAAATTCTTAAAATTGACACTTTCTTTGTTTTTCCTTCCTTTGAATGTTTCCGCGTCTAGAAAAACACACCATAAAAATGTCTTTCAAGGACAAAATCATGAATTATACAAGTCTAAGCACCAAAATGAAAAATATATCAAATTCATTTTTTAACCTTAACAATATTAACTTAATAAAGAGGTTTTTTTGCTTAAGTGGCTATTGGTGATGCAGGACTTTGTGCTGCCATTAGTGTTACACTAGTTAATTTGATAAATTGTGAAACTGATATGTTCAAAGTTGGCTAGTGTAGGTATATCTTTTATGATAGCTTGGTATAGATGTTTCATATTAGCAAGTATGTTCTAAGGGTTAACTAATGTTCTCTGTTGGATTTTTCTTGGTTGTTTTTTTGTATGCATCTTGGAACATAAGTTTAGTTTAGGTTGTTTTGTATACGGATTAGAACATTCCTTAAATGTTTCAATTTATTATTTGTCGATTAAAAAAAACTTAATAAAGAGGTGTAAGTCACTCTCATTTCTTAGTTCTCGATTGAAGGGTTTATTACGACATATCCAAAAGTTTCACATTCTTTAAGAGTTAAGGTCAATGATAATTTATAAATAATCTCATCTCTTAACTAAATCTTAATTAAATGTGGGATCTCTTAAGGATAAAATCAAATAAACCAAAATTTTAATTACAAAATGAATAATATTTCAAATGTAATGATTCATTGTAAATCCATAATTCGCATATACAATTGTACCAAATTAAATATTTTTCATTTTTCACAACAAAAAACATGTAAGTTGTGACAGTTTTAATATAACTGTTATTAAAAATTATCACAATTATTTGTATAATACGATAGATTATTAAATGTCACGTTTCCCTTTGTCATTTAGAATTGTCATTTTATAAAGTATATCACTCTTTCCTTTCAAAAAACATTTCTAACTTAAAGGGACACTATATAAATAACTCAAACACACAAAGGATTAAAAGTTAGCTTGAAATATCTCTAACTTGATTATATTTATGGAGCAATTTCTTGAACATTACAGGAATTGAAGTAAGAGCAACTAATAATTTCATATTGTTTATAGTTGATTTTAAATTTTATTTAGTTTATTAGAGTTAAAAATTAGATGAATTACTATGAGTTGACATATTACAAAGTTAATTAGATTTTGGAGTTTTTGAGTAACTAGTTTGTGTGCTATTAATACATGATTAAACATTTGGACTAATTATCTTTTGATACTTATTAATGTTATAACAGATTGAAATTGTAAAATTAACTTTTATTTTATTTACATGGGAAATTGATTGTGTACATGAGTTTTGAATCACCCTAAAGTGGTTTTTTTTACTGGTTAAAGAAGTTGGAATTGGTAGAAAAATATTTGGGTAAGATTTGGAGGTTACAAATTTTTTAGATAATGAATTTTTTTATAAAATATTATCACTCAAGAAAAAAATGAGAGAAATAGATTAAGTCACTTTCTGTGATATTTTCTCGCTCAAATAAAATGTGTATAAATTTATTGCTTTTTAGACTTGTCAAATCAAAATAATATACTATCATATACGAATTCATATAATTTTAATAATGTTTGTTAAGGTAATATAATCTTAGTAAATTTATTAAGTTAATATATAATTGTAATTTAATAATTATTTTTGATTAAAAAACACATTTTATATAATTGATGGTGTAAGAAATAATGTAACTTAGATATAGGTTGATTCATTTTTTTCATATATACTCAAAGATTTTGTAGATAAGATTAAAAAAAGATATAATGAGTTTATTAGACATGCAAAATTAATACAAAAGTTCTTATACTATCAATCAATCCATTAAAATTCATTTTGAATAACGTTTAAGATAGATATTATAAAGTTAATATACATCGTATATATGATAATTTATAATTAGATGAAAATATAAAAAATAATTCCACTATTAGTATATATTTTATTTATTTTTATTTTAAAACAAATTAAGTAAGAAATTATATATTTTTATTTTAAATATATTATTATTTTAACCTATTAAAAATTAAAATAATCGTACTTTTCCTTATCCACCTTAAATATAAAGTGATCAGTTCAAAACTCTTCTTTTAGTAAGGACGTGAGTACAAAATATTCTTATTGAATTAGATACTCAAAGTGTAATTAAACTAAACCATAGTTTTTTATTCTAATTGACGAGTGCCTAAAAATTAAATTATTCCAATGAAGTAAGAAAGAAGTCTTAAATTTTCTTTATAAAAGTAAAAATATAAGATTGCCAAATCCTAAGCTCCAATTCGTTGAATCCTGAGCCATTAAAAGTGGTTTCACATCAGCATTTTCTTTAATTATTTGATTGATTTGCGTCATTTAAACACGCTTAGAAAATTTTAAATAACATATTTTGAAACAATCCATGTTTTGTTTAGACGATATTTCATATTTCTTATTTCTATCGGTGTCAATGTTAATACATCAGATTAGTAGTGAAGAATTAACAAAAAATATTTTAACATCATAATCTATAAAGATATATTTCAATAATTTTTTATTATAAATATTAGTTTAAAATTTAAATTAAGAATAAAAAATAATTTTACATAAAAATAAAAAATGAAAAATACATTTAACCTGGTGATAAGCGACGTGGAACAAATAACTTTCCAAGAATTTCTTTTCCCTGTAATTTCTAGGTGACAAAACTTAATCTTAGACATTGCATTTAATTTTACAAATAAATGTTTATATAATCAACTTTACTCAAATCTTAATTTCATCTTTCAAAATCCTAAATCTAATAAAAAACGGCCATAAAATAGATAAATTGTACCTCATTAATCTCATAAATTAGTGTAATTTAATCCTAATTTTAATATTCTGTAGTGTACTGAATAGTAAACTAACGTATAAATTACCAAGAAAACAATTAAAAAATGGGTACAACTTTAAATTTACAACAAAATTTTATCGGTTGTAAAATGAAGATAAAATAAATAAAAAAAACTTAAATAACAGGTTGTGTGCATTACCGTTGTAATTTTGACTTTTATCTACAAAAAATTATTAAAAAAAACTAGGAAAAAATCAGAAAAAAAACGCTTAAAATCTGAAAACAGTTTTTCATTAATTTTTGTGACGTGTATACTTACTCAACCGCTTTGCTTAAATGGGTTTAGGTTTTCCCAACCCAACATCTGGATTTAGGGTTCTTAAATGAAATCCACTTGAACATGTCTATTTTTATCCTTTTCAATTTAAGCACCCACACTCTACCCACCCAACACCTCAGAAAATTTCTGAAATGACTCCCACAAATCTCATTTTACCAGTAAAGATGTTCTGCTCAATTAAAAAAATAACAAATAACAACATAAAAACCAAAGTTTAATATTTCAAGAAAACAGAAAACTAATACATAGACCCGCTTAAAAGTTAAGAACACCTTGCAGCTTAAATGGTTCTTCTTGTTAAACAACGTGCTTATAAAAAAATAGTTAAGCAACCTCTCACCCCCACCCCTCACTAAATCAATCCAACTCTACTCAATGAGAAGCATATTTCATAATTTGAAGAAACCTTAAATATCCCTCTTCATACAAGGCTGCATTGATTTGCTTATCTAGCTTCACTTTGACAGTATTACAATAAAACTTCAAAGAAAAAAACCATAAATTCAGACTGCTCAAATAACTTGTCTGCAAATTAAGGTATGCGGTTACGAAAATTAGGCGATTTGACTGCCTAGGCATAGCTCGGCAGCCTCAAATCAAATGAGATAACCACGCTAACCAAAAAACAGAATAGAAAACCAATATAATAAACCAAACGAATATGATAATTTAAGCAATCATGCTAATGTTCATCAATAGCAAACAAGATAAGAGATAATCAGGCTCCAGATTCTTGAAAAAATATTAAGCATTCTGTAGTACGAATTAAGAGCTAAAAACCAAATCTGAGACTCAAAATTTTCGGTATGCAGCACTGTTCATGCAATGGTCAAATCAGTTAAACTAATCCACGGACAGGACCGAAAAAGACCCAATCTGAGAAACGTATAAAAAATATTCTTGTCCTAGACTGCTAGGTATGGTCATAAATAACCTTCAACTGATATACAATCTTCAAGCCTTGTGTAGTATTTGATAAATTATAACATTTCTGTATTAATCATAATAACTAAGGAGAGCCATTTACTCTACCTTTATGTTGTACGAGGGTCATTCCCTTCTCGATCCCCTGGTATTTCTTCCACTTTTTTATTCACTGAAGGTGTGAACTGCTTTTCTTCAACTATAGGTGTCCTCTGGTCTCTCTGAACAACTCCAACTGGTTCACTCGGGATGCATGGTCTCCAAATTATTTCGTTGCCCACATCCATAAGTGCAATGCCCATTGCAGTCAAATCAGTCCTAATCTTATCACTTTTGAGAAAATCCTTATTAACCCTAGCTTGAATTCTTTCTTCTATCAAATGTAGCAATTCACCTTCTGCCAGACCTGCTCTCTTCAATGCCTTCTCTTTCAACTGCTGCAAAATCTGGTGAACAAATAATAATAACAATTGTTTTAACATTTGCAATGGTTTTCAGAAAGAATGTGTCTATTAGATTATATAAAACAGGGCAATTAAGCTAGTGTTAACCTCAGCATAGGATTTAGAGGACAATAATCCTAATACATCCAAAACTTTGGCAACTTCTTTCTCAACTTCCTGTAAGGATTGAATCAATTGCAATTGTGCTCTTTTCTGCATTTTCTTCTGGAAGATAGACAAAACATATTCATTAATTACTAGTGCATTTCCAACGCAAAAATGAATGCAGCAGCACCCACGCATGCAATACAAGAAATTGGTTCCATTTATGTACCTTCAACATCTTCAATGAACTGTTCACAAATTTCAACGCCTCTTGGATAGCACCAGTTAGTATCACTGGCGTCTGCAAGTCATCTGACATTTTTGTTTGAAACTCAACACTCAGTTTCTTAATACATTCCTTGGCAGCCTCATTAATTTGAGGCACCTTTTCATTCTTCTCGGATCCTTCTTGAAGAAATGGTGATAAAGCATCTCTACAATCTTGAAGAGTCTAACAACAAAAGGGACAAAATCAGTCTCACAGTTATCGACTCAGCAGATATAAAAGGAAGCTATTTCGAACAATTTCCCTAGCATAATGGCATTGTTAAAGCTAACAAAATAGCAGCGTCAGTTATCTGTAGCTTTAATAATTTATGTCAATACAACCAAATCACAGTGAAAATTGTGGTAGTTACCTTGATAAATCAAACTGTGTTTCATACAAGTCATGACAGGAACACCACAGACAAATAATTTCCCTTATAATGAGACTCACAAGTGTCAACCTTGAAACATTTGGACATTTAATAATAAACACTAGGGATTTTCATCACATCGGTAACTACCTTCGTCCTCAAAAACTCAAAGTAGCAGGAAAGAAGCACAGGAAATTCTATCTCCAAGATAAAAGTTGCTTAATTTACATAGCAGTATTTAGGTAGGATATATAGAATTTCATATCCATTCACAATAAAGGGGACACTTCACAGGCACAATCCCAAATAAAAATAAATTAATATAAGATTACATAACAGAAAAACTATCAACCTTGAGAGATGAACTCACCCATCAAAATCTAAGCAACAACACACAATTCCTGATACAGACTATTTGGAGGCTGCTTACCTGAAATATATAGTAAATAGCATCTGATGAATTCTCCAGCTGTGAGATAGAGTAATTTAGTGGAGATTTGTAATGGGCACTAATCAAAAAGTGTCTCAAAGCAAGTGGGTGATAGCGCTCAGTGATCTGCAAGAAAAAATATCATGAAAAATATGCATAAGACATCTTGTAAGAACTTCTACAAATTTAAAAAAGAAATAAAACTGTCATTGACAAGGAGAATGGAAGTTGGCTAAGAACTGACCTGGCGAATGGTGAAAAAGTTGCCTAAGGATTTTGACATCTTTTCATTATTATTAGTGACATGGCCATTATGCATCCAATAACTGACATGGCTCTCGTTGTCTGCAGCCCAGCTCTGTGCAATCTCGTTTTCATGATGAGGAAATATTAAATCAATTCCACCGCCATGGATATCAAATTTATGAGTTAAATAACAAGCACTCATTGCACTGCATTCGATGTGCCACCCAGGTCTTCCAGGACCCCAAGGGCTGTCCCAACTAGGCTCACCTGGTTTAGCAGCCTGCAATTATTATTATTAAGAAATATAAGAGATTTCAAATGTTTACAAAACATATTTTAAAATAACTGGAAAGGGTTCTCACCTTCCACAAAGCAAAATCAGCTGGGTGACGCTTTCTTGAGTCCACAGCTACTCGTTCCCCAGCTCTATTGTGTTCTAGCTTTTGTCCAGAAAGCATGCCATAATTTGGGCATTTATCAACAGCATAGAAAACATCACCCTCAACTTCATATGCATAGCCATTTTTTATAATCTGCATAGTACATTAATGAATAATGACTAAGCATCTTTTGATAGAATTTATAAATAAAGACATACCTTTATCCAATGAAATGTTAACTTCTATGCCATACATTTAAATAAAAATGACATGCAACCTCAAATAGATATGTTTCTTGTTATCATTAATAAAAAAACTGCTACTTTGTCTCAGGTTTTAAAATTCCTATGCAGATCTGTGAAAACAATAAATAATGAGAAAATATAAGGTGACATTTTTGCAAATGAGACAAAAACAGGAAACTTTGAAAAAGAACTCAAAGCAAAGAAGCTGTAAGTTTGTTATCATTTTAAGTCTCATTAATATTTCAGTTGGAGATTGCATGCAGCTTCTGAGCTTCATATCTCTCAATATTAAAAAATTAAAAACAACTGGCCTTTTAACTCTTGTTTTGCTTTCATAGTTCCTGCTTGATTTTAATCTATTTATTAACAAGATAACGAGTTAAATTATCATAATAGGATAAATTATACATTACATTGCTGAAAGAAAGAAGAAGGAATAGCTTTTATATTTAATATTATATATGTAAACATATAGAAGGTTCAATAGTTTAGGGAAGCGGGGTGGGCAAAAGCATGAGGACAGAAAATCAAAACGCATCCCCACAAATCACTACAACAATAAGAGTAAATATCCAAGATTCTTATAAAAAGTACACAAAATAGCATAATAGTGTATACAGGAGGTTTATTAACATGTAATGTATACAAGGTTTAATTTAACCTGTCCAAGGAAACATATAAATTCCAAATGCACTTGAAAAAAGGGAAGTATTGATTAATATAAAACAGCAAGCAAGACTGTCAACTGGAATTTAATCGAAACAAGTGGAGCAAAAAACTTTTTACAAGGATATTCCCCTAAAAATTTCAAACTAAAGCGGAGACAGCAATATGTTTAGCAAAATTAAACCTGGGTTATCATGTCCTTTATATCGCCAAGATGTTCAGAAACACGAGGTTCCTTAGTTGGTGTCTCACACTGAAGATCAGCCATATCAGCATTATATTCATCGCAAAAACGGTTACTCAACATCAATGGATCTTCCCCAGTCTCATTTGCTCGCTTAATTATCTGCAGCAATTCTGATATTAGCAGTCTGTAATAAACATTAAAGATTCAGATAAGAAGTGTAAAATCATATGCTTTCAAGACTCATGTTTTCAAGGATGGTGAAACTTGTAACCATGTTTTGTGAAAGCATAGATCCTACCAAGAATTGGGAAGGGGAGAGGAACTGTGTGAATCATGGTATTGTTATCCGAATCACAAGATCCTACCTATAGCTCTACCATGTATTTATGCATATAAAACAGATGGGAAATGAAAATAACCTTCAAATCACAACATTTAATTAAAAGTTAAATTGAGCATGAACAAGATCAAATGCCAACTCAATAAGTCAAAAAACCATGAGGTAGAGAACCACTGCCAAAAACTATGTTGGGGTGGAATAGTCCACATAGAGACTGAGTAGAGAGATTTGAACAGAGAAAGATGGATTTGGGACACCGACAAAGGAAAATTAAGCTCCACACAGAAGACAGGAGAAATGAATGGGGAATTGAGAGGTGGAACATGGGGTTGAGTGATAGGGGACAACTGAGGTCAAAAAATGGAGAGGGTGGTCTGCTGCTTCTCCAGAGACAACCAACACAAATCACCTCAGTTGCAGGTTCACAACTCCTACAAGCTTGTTGATCCTATGCGTTTGTCTGGCAATCTTACTCCAATCCCACCAGATTAGAAAGCTAGGCATGGAAAAAATTGAAGATGTGAACTTGCAGGATCATGCAATCCTGTGAGTAAAATACATTGCAATTTTGACAGCAATGCTTCAAACAATGATTGTTATCCCTTACCATCCAGGTAAACCAGCATTACTAAAAATAGGCTCATCGTTCAAATGTAAAGGATGCCAACTTATAGTAAAGAAATAAGAAAAACAAGAAGCCAACAACAAAAAGAAATAAAGATAGTCCAAACAATAGCAAAAGAAAAGAAAAAACACCACCATATTTGAAGATTGACAATTGAGGTATTCTCAAAAAGGATGGTGCTTCCAAACACTAAAGACTCCTGAAGCACATAGAAATATGTACTGTGTGAATGGCTTATTCTAAAAGTTATGCCCACGTAAAAGTTATAGTTAAAAGCACAGACTAAACCTATCTCAATGAAATTCTATCCAGTTGAAAAAATGTTGGAAGATAATTCTAAACAAAATATAAGACTTGATAGCAATTAGAAAACCTACAAAACTCGATCCTCTACCATACACTTGAATCACTTTGACAAATGAATTCTAAAGTCACAGAACAGAAATATGGTAACTAACAAGGGTGATTAGATGTCTGAATCAAAGAATTTATATTTTGAGTCCCAAAATAATATTATTTTAAATCATTATTCACTACATCTCCCCATTTCCCAGTAAGTTTACTCTATAACATTAAGCCCTATTCATTTTTCTAAAACGATTTCATAGATTTGTATTGCTTATATGATAAGGGTCAGTCGGTTATAGCATATGTGACAACAATTGAGATTCTTGCAAACTCTAAGAGAACTGCTCTCAATAGTAGAATGGCACATGACTGAATAACCATACAAGCCACTCCATTAAATTTAAACTTTAATTCAATAAAAATTAAAGAAAATCTTAATCACTTGAGAGTATTGCTCTCAATATATTAATATTAATAGGAAAAAATGAAATGGCTCAGTTTTTAATACTATTTTACAAAGAAAACCAAAAATGAATTTTTCTTAACCCATTTTTACCTCAAACTGACCATAAAAGGAATGATCATGAAACATTACAAAATTTGTCTGAGAATGAACTGCCATATATTGCCCAGATCTACTTATAATAAACACTACTACCACCTGATCTACTTATAATATAACCCTTTTTTACGTCCATACCAAACTGACCATGAAAGGAAAGATCATGGAAAGATTACAACATTTATTAGAGAGGGAACTACCATATATTGACCCAGACTTCAGAGAAGGAACACAAACCTTATCCCAATCACCATCGCATTGATAGTATACATTCATATAGTTTCATATTGCAATTGTGTATCCTTCACAGATCCAAAGGAACATGTATGTAGGAGTGACAATAACCAGAATCGTGCAAAGGAAAGAAGGATGAAAAATACTCAAAATAAAATAATTAACAAAAATGGCAGCTGGATGGTGAAAAAGTCTAAAAAGCAAGAAGTTGTCAGCTCTGGTTACAACAAGATATAATGTTATATTGAGACTCCAGGAAAGACATTGAATTCATCCTCACCTTGTCATCAACATCAGTGAAATTCCGCACATACGTTACTTCATATCCCAAGTGTCTAAGGTACCTACAAGTTTTCATATCAATCAGAGTACAAACAGTGAGTCAACTCTCAATCTTCACATCTAGAAAAAACAAAATTAAGACAAAAAAGAGTGAGCAGAACAAATGTTTCAAAAGTAATATTCCAATTTAACCTTTCAAATACTGAGATAATCTAATATCTAAACCTACTTAAATCTGGCTAATAATAACAGTCAGACAAACCAAATTAAATCCAACTACACATTTACATGGTAATAAACAAAAACAAATAAGCCCAATACGAAGTGAACCTTAAATCCAGAAAAGACCGAGTCTGAAACAACTTTAAAACCATGGGCTAGATTCTCAATTTCATCGGTACAGAAACCAGTAGATTGAATTGAGGCATGCCAACGAAATGAAAAGAGGGTTGGTGGGAATTGAAGAATGAATGATGAAAAAGTACCTGGTGAGAATGTCAAAGGAAACCGCGGCACGAGCGTGGCCGAGATGGCTGAAGTCATAGGCAGTTACTCCGCAAACGTACATGGAAACCTTGCCAGGGATTTTGGTTTTGAAGATCTCTTTCTGCTGAGTCATGGAGTTGTAAATCCTGAAAACACCAAGCTCCTCTTCAGCCATTGTTACCTGCAGATGAGCACACTCTCTCTCACACTCTGCAGCTATGACCCCTTCAGCCCTAATTTCTTTTCTGTTCTTCAACCCCAAACCCTTCTACCATTTACTTTTGCCTTCATAAATAATAAATAAAATAAATCATTATGTTAATAATAATCATCATTTATAATAATATATTCTTATTTTGTTTAGAGATTTTGTCTATGGTCCGAATGTAATTATATTTTGAATTTTGCATCTATTACAAATAGTTAGTATAAATTATATCTCTAATACAAATAATTGTACCTATCTGTACTATTCTGTAATTTTTGTACTCAAGTATATGTAACGTATATTATTTTTTCATATTACTATATTTCAAAATATAAATTAATAATATAGGTTTTATTTAGATAAATATAAAAGATATTAATATAAATATTAATTTTAAAACTTTAACTTACTAAATTACGATAACCTAAAAAAAACATTTCCACCAATAATAATAATAATAAATACAATATATGATTTCCTTATTTATTTTCTTTTAACTCTGGCGTTGCCTTTGGTTACTCAGTTGACTTTTTTTCATTATTACATCTATTTTATTTACCTTAAGTTATTATTCATTTATTATTCTTAATTGATGTAATTAGTGGTTTCTTTATTTTACTTCATTTCCATTCTGGAGTTTTCTTTCTTTCTTCAGTTACCTAACTTACTTTCTTTACTTTTAAATATTTTTACTTACTTCAAGTTGATTATGCATCCTCCTACTGAAATAAAACTTGTAATTGTGACATAAAAAAAACTTATATATTATCAGTAATGGAAGAGTATTGAATTTGTAACATTTTTATTATATTTAGTAATTAGTCTACAAATAAAAACTCTAATTGATCTAAAATTTTATAGACAATACCATTTGAAAGAAGATTTGCCTAATCCATCTAAACAAATTCATCAAATAAAATATCTGTCACCTGACCATATAAAATCTTGAATAATTTCTATAATTGTCTTTAATATTTTTAATTTAAATGTATCAATAGTTCACATTGTATAAAGATTGTATTTTTCTATTTTGTAACCCTTATACTATACTTATTTTTGTCTAAATTATCACTTATATTATTTTTTTTAATTAAACTTATATTAAAAAATAAAGTTTATAATATAATCCTGGTGGGGTGAGAACAAATAATGTAATTGATGTCCAATATATGAAAAAAAAAATGTGACACTGACTATTTTCTTTTAAATTATTATATATTGTATTATACAATAAAAAGCAACTCCAGTTAACAAGTAAATATTCCATCTATAATTTTTTTTTTCTAACTGAAAAATATACTGGACTCAAACAAGATATTAAGTAATTATGATCAGACCCTAATTAAGTTAAGGCCCAATGTAAAGAGAGGAAGAAAATTATATAGCAATTGCTTCCTGCACCTTTCAAAAATATATTACATATAAAAATATATTTCAGAATATGTTTTCAGACTTTTTTTCAAGAACAAATTTTTTTATTGCAGATTTTCTTATTCAAAATGAACTTTTGATTTTTTTTTTTCGAATTTTCATTTCTAGAACACAAAAAAAACTCTTCCAAATCTTTTTTTTTTAATGTATTATTTTTAATTTTTAATTTTCTTATTAAGAATGGAATTTTGATTTTTTTTTATAACTTTTTTTTCTGAAACAAAATAATCTCTTCCAAATTTAATTTTTTTAAATATATTATTTTTAATTCTAAATTTTCATTTTCGAAATAAAGGATATTTTTGAAATTTTAAAATTATGCTGGTTATGTTGAGAAATATTTGGTGTAAGAGGAATTTGCCAAATTATATAAACCCTAATTATGACCCGGCCCACTACTTTCCTCCTTGTCAGCGCCGCAACTGTTAACACTGTTTATGCAGTTTATATTAGGTTTAACTTGAGATAATTGTAGACAAAACTTTTATCTAGATCCAAATGTGCTAAGTTTAAATCAATATTTGGAAATTTTACTGAAGAAAACCTTTGAAACCTTAGTCAATTGGAATATATATTGACTTTAAAAAAACAAAAACATAGGGGACTTCTAATGTTTTCCTTTTTGGCAAACATGTTTGGGATTGAAAATCTATAATTCAAGAACAACATTAAATTAGGGCTTCCATGTTGTTGTGTAAAGATGATGTTTCATTTTAACCAACACTTCAACTATTGACTTTATAATAGTTTAATATATTTTTTATCAATAGAGTGTCAAAATATTGTACTGTGTAGGTTGTTATGATAACTGGGTTTTTTTTTTCTATAATCCATTATATTTCAATTATCTGTATTAAACTATTAAACGTGTCAGAATAAAATAAAACAAAAAGTTCAATTCAATGTTTCTTCTCTTTTTATTTTGACACTAAAAAAAAAAGTCTCATAATAATATAGAGTTTTTTTAAGATTTATTCATACGGATGTGTGTTTTAATGGACACAGTTGATAGGTATGTTTGAAGTTGACTTGTTCTTGAAAAGATAAATTAAACAAATAACTTCTTGTTCAAGACTACAATATTCTATTAAAAAAATGACTTTGAATATTTTTTTATCAGTATAATATTCTTTTAATATTTCAAATGGACTTAAATAGCACATTTTCACTCTTCTACACGAGAATTTGGGCTCAGTGGGTAGAATTCCCATTTTAAATTTCGTCTTGATCAGTAGAAGGAAGGAAAATTGGAAAAAAAAATATTATAAAAAAAATTTAAAAAAATATTATAGAAAAAATTTAAAAAAAAAATATTAAAGATATAAGGATGCGTATCATTACATTAGTTCTCCAAAAATGATCTTTTATTAAGCTAGAAATTATGTATCATCACATCAGTTATTTATAATTGATCTTTTTCATCAATATACAATTATGTGAATTGTTATCCTTCGTAATTATTTTAGTCAGTAAACTCACGCAACTCAAAAATATATTTCACATTTAAATCATTTCTTTAACATTAATCTTATAACATCACTTTATCTTTCAATATGTCTACATTCAAGTTAAAATTAATTTATCTAATTTACATAATTAAGTTAACATGTTACATCAATTATGTTTGTCTATGTCTCCATAATTCATCATCTATAGATTCAACTATCCAAACCATTAAGATCAAATACACCATCTTGACCAAGCATATAAAATATATATTTTTTTCTTTAATATGAAAATGAAAAATTCATATTTTTTTAATTCTTATCTTGATGTTATACTTGTCTATGATCCAATAACAAAAACTAATGAAGGTGTCTACTTTGAATGTTCATCTCTTAAACTGTTTTGCATCCCACTCAGGTATAACTTCTTTCATTTGAAGGAAAAAATGTGTGTCACTTTGGAACTTCCTTCTCAAAATCCTTTGAAAAGGTTGTACTATCATCAATCTCAACTAATAAAACATAGTAAAGTTAGGTGTGATGGTTTTCAAATATTAACTAATGACATTTTTTTCCATTGTTAACTTGAAAGTCCCAATTTTAATTGGTTAGAGTGATTGAACTACGTGTCAAATTAACAAGATCCACAAAAGACTTTGAAGCTTATGAACTAACTCACAACAAACTCTTCCACAAATTCTATCTAATTAAGTTCCTTAGAAACAATAATATACTATGGGAGACTTATCCAACTAACCACCATAATAAAAAGTCTAAATGGTATGGTATAGCGTATAGATGTTGGAAACCTAAAAAGATGCAATTCCACACAATTATTCATTGAATCAACTATTTGATAACATATTTGAAGTACTACAATATGGTGAGAAGAAACAAGTTACAAAAATAAACTATCAACATCCAGGTCAAGTTCTTTATTAAAAACTCGTCCATGACTCAATAGAAATACAAAATGTTGTTGATGTCGCACTAATGATCAATCATTGAATAAAAACTCAATGTCTTCCCCCAAGTATCAACCGTGAAAAATCATCAATCAATTAATATTGAACTATTTGTACAAATACAAGATTTACGCAAGAAAATACACAATGAAATGGTTAAATACTTACAAAAGAGTAATTACATTGTTCATAAGATTCACATTTAACTAAAATGTGCATCACTTTCATTTACATAATAATAACTATCTTTCAATATGATTTTTTTTTTGTCATCCTTTAACCATAAAAAAGTAATTTTATATTCAATTGGTCGTAACTAGAGGATCAATTGTTTATTTTTAAATATAATTGTTCATTTTTAAATATGAAGTATATATGGTTTTTTATATAACTTTTTTTCTCAAATATTATTAAATAAATTTATAATTATACTTTAGTAAATATATAAAATTAATTGCATATTACAAAATTGGTATATTGGAATTATAAATATTTTTTTAATTTATATTTTATCATCCAATTTCTAATAATAATTTCAAATTATCTTAATTTTCCAATCCATTATATAACATATTTTAAAAACACTTTTAATTTTTCTTACTGTTCATACATTAATTATCAACATATTAAAATTCTATTTATTTCTAAATAATATTACAAAAACAATATTAAAAAATCATATTTTTTAACATTTCAATTATTTTGTATTCTTCTCATCTCCCAATCCAATCAAAATTTATTCTCAACATTTTTAATTAATTCTTTTAAGTTTTTTTTTTCTATTACAATTCAATTTTTTTTTGATTTATTTTTTAATTTTCCTCCATATTTAAAACAAAAAAATGTCTCAAATTTCGACTCTCCAAAAATTAAATTTACAATTGTCAATATGAAAATTATTTGTCTAGAAGAATTCTCTTGGATATTGTGGAAATATGCCATTTGAGAAGTTAATATTTTCTTGAGTCCATTCTGGATATTATATATTAAAAGAATATTACATCACGAAAAAAATTCCTCTTTGGAACATCCATAGTGTTTTTTATTTCACGATTAAATTAAAATAAAACTAAGAAATAAAACTTATTATTCTTCCTTCAATACATGTCATGTCCAGTGTACTTTACAATAATTACTTATTCACCTCAGTGTTCCTATGTTTCTTCCTTCAATAATGTCTTTTCCTGACACCACGTCATCAACCTCAATTTAAACAACAACCAATGGAGGACAATGTTTTAAATGAAAACTTTATTTTTTTAACATTAAAGAACTTTGGTACAAATTACAGTAGGGTTATGTCCATTAATTTTCACCAGGTCTATTAAATTGATTGTAATTATTTATTTGATATAATTTATATTTTTTGTATATAATTTTTTTCAATTTTTTTTAATAAAAAAACATTTACTCAAATTTAACTGTTATTCTGATGTGATATAATAATTTCTAACCATTTTAACTGTTAGAACTTGTTTAAATTTTAATAAAAAATTCACCAAACAATCTCTAAAAAATAAAACTATCAAAAATTAATTCTCACTAAATATTATAAAATATTTTGAAATTTAACGTCTCATCATCACTTAATTACTAATTACAAAAATATCATATTAAAAATTAAAATTCTTCAAATATGTCGTATAAAAACAAAGATAAGTTAAATAAATTTTTAGTTTGCCATTTTAATTATCCACATAGAGTAATATACCTACATAGTTAACCACTTGCAAATCATTAAAATTAAAAATAAATCTATTATTGGAAGAATAATTCATATTTTTTTTTCTATTGTATTAAAATAAAAATTATATGAAAAATATATTTGTATTTTGTTTTATAAAGTACGATTGATCACTGACTACAGATAAAATTTTTGGACATTTTTAAAAATTGAACAGTCTTGCTCAGTTAAAAAATCAATATAATCCTCTTTTCACTCTCCACATTAATGTTGTTTTTTTCTAACTTATTTTATAATATTATCTTTTTTTATTAAGTAGTTTCCTAAACACACTTAAAATAAACATTATCTTATATAAATTTATTATGTAGGTCGGATTGTCCAATGATACTTATTTTTTTAATATTTTATTGTGACATACTATTATGTATATGTTGAATATATCAACAAAAGGGTTACAAAGATGGTTTTAAAATTAAAATTAAAAAACTTTATTTTTTAATGTCATATAAAAAATATGAGTTAAGTAAAAGTCTAGATAATAAGAAATCATGTTCTTTACTTATAAAAATTGTAATTAAATAGAAGGAGAAACAACAAAAATTATAAAAATATAGATAAATTCTCATAAAGTAAGAAAGATTAATGAAAAGTTTAAAAATTGAGACTTGATTATTCTCATTGATTCATAGTTTGAGATTACATCATATGGGGACCTAATCAGTTAATGGACTTTGAATTTAGGAGAATGTATATATATAGGACTCACATATAGGTTTATGCATTTATTTTTTTTAGTCAAAAACTACTTCATGACAATAATGCTTTATAAAATACAAACAAAACCTTCAATAAGTGGTCCTCATGGTTGAAAGTTTCTTATTGTATTATATTTTACACTTGTTACTTAAAATAATAATTGAATAAATGAAAATAATCAGATGATACATAAATAATAATTAGATTAATATAATTAACAATATGAGGATAAAAATGTTTTAGAAATATAACTAAAGGAACTGTAAAATATAATAAATTTTAAATATTTTAATGTTATAAACTATAGCTAATATTTACCGTAAATCTTTTAATATATTCAATAAGCTGATTTGATGGGATCAGTTCGTAATTTTAGTTTGAAGTCCTGTTAACCTATTTTTTAAAAATTAACATTAAAATAAATTTGTTAAAAGATTGTTCTTTTATGTTATATTATTTGAAAGATTATGGTTTATCCTTATTCAAATAATTTTCTTTTTCACTAATCACCAAATTTCCTTTATATACAAAGAGAAAATGTGCCTGCTCAATAAAATTACTAAAACACATTAAATAATATTATCTTGATTTTGAAAATGTTTCAAAACATTCTAACTATAAATTCTATACAGTCACATGAAAACAGTATATTAATTAAATTATATATTTTAATATAAAATAAAAAACTAAAAGCACACATCTTTATTGTCCAAAATACCCAAAAAAAATAACATATTATATTTAAAAAAAAAATCAAAACAATTCATGACAACAAATAAAACACACATAGAACAAAGCCCAGAAAATATAAATTTAACAACGAAAACATAATAAATCACCAGCATAAAAAGTCTCTTAAATATTTTTTTACACAAATTCTACAAATACTTTCACTACTCACACAAACATTAAAATAATTCTTTCACAAATTATCTATTTTGTCTTACACTTATCAATTTTTTATTTATTTTTTAAATGTATCGTTTCCTGTTTTTGTATGACTTTTTTTTTCATCCTTACCGCATTCTCAGTTTCCGTTTTGAGTCTTCTTTAATAACTAAAATTAATGAAGGTCTGAGTTTTTATTTTATTACCATAAATAGTACAATAAATATGCACATGCATATTTATTTCAAATTCAGTTATAATTGACTTTTTATTTTTATACTAAATTAAATTTCAAATAATTTATTTAACTATTTTAAGGAAAGAAATATAAATAACATGTAATAAAATTGACAATAAGAATAATGTCAAGAATAATAATAATAATATAGGTACTACTCATTCTTATCCAATACTCTACTCACAATTATCTATATAACTTTATTTATTATTTTCTCTACTCTCCATTTTTCTTATTTGTTTCCTTTTTAATTACTTAATATAATACCTTTACAAAACTATATAATTTAGTATAGACCCAACAACACAAAATATATAGTATTTCAAAATATAAATTAAATATAAAATATATATAATTTTTTTATTAAAGTAGAATCATAAGTAAAATTCAAATTTGTTCTAAATGTTGTTTTTATATCTATACCTATATTTAATCGTGTATATAATACAATCATAGCATATCACACTAAAAATAATACATACAACATTAAATTATGGAAATAAATTCATATCTTTACAACTATTCACAGTATATAACAAAATATATCAGTTTTATGTAATAATAAAAGTTATACAATAAAGTAAATAACTATCTATATAATTTAAACATTCTGAATTATCAAGAGTCATCAGTTTCTACTCGTATAACATATATATGAAAAAAAACACACAAAAAGAAGTGAGATTTTTTAAAAATTTAAATATCAGTCTTAATAGACTTAACTTACAATGCAAACAATGAAGGCCTATGACTTAATCCACAATCATAAGACTCAATCTTACTATGAATCTGTATTCCAATTTTGATGACCCACTATGAACATTAAAAGTTATTTGAGAAGTGATTATATAGTTAAGTAATTCTCATTAAAAATATTGGTAATTATAATTATTTTTCTTAAGAATATCGGTCATTTTCAATTTACAAAAGAAATATATACCCATTACCTAACATTGGTGATGCTGAGCAAATATCATATAGTCGAAAGTTTGACTTATGAATATCATAGTTTAAGACATTATTTTGAACTATCTAGATATTCACCTACTCTGTCACTTTCTTAGACCCCACCATGATCTTTACTTTTTATCTCGTAGTACCAAATTGTGACTTCTCAAACACAAAGATTAATACATTAACATGACTTTGACATAATGCAACAAATTTTATAACTCTTTATGGAACTGATATATTTTTTTATACTTTCAAGAATCATATACACGTGATGACTATTAAGACATGTCATATTTGTATTGCCAAAAATCTATACACACAAGTATAAAAATAAAAATAAAACATACAGGTAAGTTTATTTTATCCAAACTCATTAAATAAAAATAATAATCTATTTTTATTATTAATTTATATGTTTTTTTGAATTATAAAATAAATAAGAATTAAAGCAAACACTTTAAATCATTATATATTGATAAATATATTATAAAAAAATAAAATAATAAAAATATAAACTAATAAAGAGCATCAATGTCAGATAAATTAAATGACATAATTATAAATAAATAAATGAGAGCAATGCGTGACTAGAGATAAATTAAATATAAATGACATAAAATAAATAAATATGACCATGTAGATAAATAAATTAAGTGATGTAATATAAATAAATAAATTGGACCATAGATAAATTAAATGATATAAATATAAATATAAATAAATAAACTGTACAAGTTTGGAAATACATTAAATAACATAAATATAAATAAATAAATAGTTCAAGTTTGAAAATACATTAAATAATATAAATATAAATAAATAGTTAAATAAATAAGACCAGTAAGTGAAGATATATTAAATAACATAAAAATAAATAAATAAATAGAACCAGTAAATAACTATAGATATATATGAAATAAATATAATTAAATAAAATTACTGTGTAAGTAAATATCAATTAAATGATATAAATATAAATAAATGAACAAGATTACTATGTAACTTGATATTAAAATAAATAATATATATGAAAGAACAAAGAAATAAAGTAAATAATATATAATGCAAAATGAATAAAAAGTTAATAAAAAAACACATAATTTTATTAATAAATACAAGAATAGCTTAACATCACTCCCCTTACCTTTGATTGAAGTGAAACATTAGAATTAGAGATTCTAGAATATTTAAAAAAATTATCACCTCTTTCTCTTTGTCTTACCTTTCTTTCATCTTCTCTCCCACAACACCTATTTATAAGCCAAAATTTTACTTTATTTAATTTTGTTTAGAGTCATGATTTCAATGAAGATTTTATTTATTATCTTCATCTTATTTTATCTTTTTCTTTTCTATTTCATTTGTTTTTTTTTTTTTATCTAATATGGATAGAATACGATATATATAGATAGATACACACGTGACTATCCAAAAGTTGAATATAGCATGGATGTTTGTACAAACTATGGACTAATTAATAAATTGTTAATGCATTCTAAGATTTTTTATTTTATTGGAAGTATATTGTTTTATTTGTTAATGTCAAATATCCTATTTCATTTCTATATCACCCTTTTCCAACTAAAATCGAATAAACTATCATTTTTCTTTATATAACTTGTAATTTATATTTATATTTATTAATTTATCTGATAACCATCTATTATCACGTTAATTTGAAATCTCATGCGACAAAATTTTATTTGAAGACTAGATCGTATTAGTGTCCAAATTAACTAATTAAATTTAAGTTAAGCCTACAAAATTTTACATTAAGTTTGTGAATTAATTCAATAATTTATATTTATTCATTCCATAGTCCAATTTTTTTTTTTATTCTATGAATATACACTACGAAATAAGATAAATATATACATTTAATTTATATTAAAGAATTCTTGACATGATTTTGAGGCTCTTGGATTTAATTTGGACAATTTCTATATTTGAACTAAGAGAAGCTTTTAAAGTTGTATGTGAAAGAGGCTTTAACTGGTTAAACTAACTACATATGACTATGAATGAAGATAAAGGCGTTCTTCCTTTCATCCCTCCAAAGAAACTAGGTAAGTAGTCATACTTTTATTTATTATAATAATAATGGGATTGCAATAATGTTATCTCCCTTTCTTAGTAAAGTGGTCCCAGTAAAGTAGACTTTGGTTATGATTTTCACAATCCAGTTTTTTTTCTAGAAATTGCATTATCTTAACCACTATAAAACTATTTGAAAAAAAAAGTTGTGAACTCGTCAGTTTGCTCTGGTTTATATTATTCAGAAGGGAAAAGAACGTGACAAAGATATTTAAACAGAGAATCTCCAACCCTAAAATAACACTAATGTTATAAAACACTTATCATATATGCCCATCCTTTCTGTCTCCTTTGGAAGAAATTTTAGAATATAGATCTTAAATCTTGCTGCATAGTAATGTCTGATATATAAAATATCACAATCTTATATGATATCAGAGGAAACATTGGGTCTGTGATACAATCTTTATCTAAATCAGAAAAAAAAATCTCTGAATTACTCACTAGGATTTCCTTACAACATGCATCACAACCTATTTAACACATAAGTTAACTTAAATACTCATATAACACTATATATACTCGTACAACACTATATGAACAAGTGAATACGAAAATATGTATAATTTCTAAAATATATGATATATATAATTATAAATTATATAAAATAACAATAAAAATTTATATGAATTAGTATATGTTTCAATTTTTTTAACAGAAAGTGTTTATGATTGCTAGTTCAAAATAGTTTGTTCTTTATTTTTGTAATCATAATAAAAAATTATAAAATAAGTTAAATTTTTAAAAAATTAATTATTTTTTTAAATTGTATTAGAATAATGTTAAAATTATCAGAAATCCAACAAATATCGATACGTATTATACGAGTATCGCATATATAATCCGTTACATGTGTATGATAAGAGGTGTGTTATTTAAGAAAAGTGTCTGAGTCTCATATATTGCAACTCATTAATACTTTGTGAGATGGAATTAAATTGATATATTTAACCTTTTAAAGAATTTATTGAAAATCAAGCAAGAAAGTAATGCATTACTCTCCCGATTGAAAATCAAATTAAGCAAAACTAAGGCGAAATAATGAAACAATTGACCAAGGAAAATGAATTGAAAAATACAAAAATGAATACGAAGAGCTAGAGCGATTCCTGCCTCTGCATTCTCATCTGGTGGTAGAAACTCTGGATGAACTTCTCAGCCTTCTGATCAACCGACTCACCTTCATCCGCTGCACCACACTCAAACAAATCATGGGCTACGCCTGTTTCATCTTCAATTTCAAAGGGTTCCAATGCCAGCTGCCACTCCCGTTCTACTTTCAAGTTCCCCAGGCAGCAATACAGGTACAAGAAAGAACACAGACCTGGGTTGGCCCTGTTCTTGAACTGGTTTCGATGGTAACGAGGAATTAAGGGAGTGGTTGAAGCGGAGAACTGATACTCTCCGTCGTTGGAGTGGTTGAGGAGCTTCAACTCCCGACGCTTCTTGAACCTCTTGAGAAGTTTTGGGAAGATGGGTTTTCTTAATCTGTGGACGAGAAGAGAGAGTCTGAGGAGATGGAGCGAGACTTTGTGGAAAAAGGGTGATGTTTTTCTGAGCATTTTTGAGAGCGAGAAAGAGAATTTGGTGGGGTATGCAATAGCAGTAGCAGTAGCAAGGGTGAGACATGGTGAAGAATGAAGAGTGAAGAGTGCTTTAAGGTAAGAAAAAGGTGGAGAGATCGAAGCCAAGCTGTAAAAGGTTTGGTCGGTTGTGTTTTGTAGTTGGCATGTTGAGGGAATGTGCAGAAGTAGCCGTTGAACCTCTCATGGTAGGGTTTCCCTCCAAATTCACTTTTTTCTTTCCCTTCACCCATTCTCTATGTTTTTTTTCTTAATTAAAAGTTTTGCCTTCAATTACTTCTAATTTTGTTTATGTTAGTTTTTTTTTATTGGTTCTTGATTGTGAGTTGATTGATTTTAACAAAAGTATTGGATCTTTCTTTTAAATGGAGTAGTTGGCATGTGGATCACTTCTTAAATAATTTTTATTTATTTATTTATTAATTTTGGTGATAAATTTATTTCCCTTCTTTCCTACTATTACTAAATTGTTGGTTTCTTTTATCTTTCTTATGAAAAACAAAATTCAAATCCGCGTAATCCACGTCAGTTCTCAATAATCAGTATTAATACGTAATGACCAATATTATTACTTGAGGCAACATATTTTATATGTATAAGATGGGTAGTGAAATATGATATTTTGACTAATTATGTGAAAAATGAAATGAATTGAGAAATTTAGAGTTTTGATAACTGATTTTATTGATGTTTGTTGAAATTTGAGTTTACTAGTAAAATTATAATTGAATTTTATGGTTAGATTATGTGAATTTTAACTTATATTTGTAAATTATAGTTATGCTGGATTCATAGAGCTAATATTTTATTCAATATTCGAGTTGAATTGTTACGGGTGATGGAAGTTTTGAAATTTAAAATTGATTGCGTTTTTGAATTTTGAGTAAAAACTTAGGTTTTAAATTTAATTTAGATAACCATAGAATTTGATACCGGTTGTACTAACTTTATGGTTGTTTTAAAATTGAATTGATATGAAATTATTTTTAATAAAAAAAGATTTATTTTTTTTTTTTTTTTTTATATTTTTTTATATATATAAACATATGTGATTTATATAAAAAATATATATATATATATATATATATATATATTTTGCAACAGCGCTTTTTTTAAAAAAAAAAAGCAGCAGCCCCGTCACACACATTCTTTCTTTCTCTCTCTCCCTTCATATGCTTTTCTCTCCCTCTCTCCTAATTTTCTCTCCCAAACTTCATCTTTTTTAGAATCTAATCATACCACGCTGTAGTAGAGGAGTTAAGGAACATTTCTACCCGATCAGATTTTCAAACAGAGTAAGTTCATTTTTACTCTAGATATCCTTTGTTCTCTGTTTTTTCTTAGGATTTAGTCATCAATCTTGGTGAGGTCAGTTGAGAAGTTTAATCCTCTCAACTTATTATATTATATACTGAAATTTTGTTCTGTTTGGATAATTTGCATTAGGCCCGTAAATCTTGAAGCTTATCCAAACGACGGGGAATAAAATT